>OLQP01000005.1_pt1 | contig 264895 bp, 211 predicted proteins | sample 1643181 | NCBI WGS metagenome assembly OLQP01 (sample SAMEA3136710, study PRJEB25190) | human gut metagenome | biome: human gut; feature: human-associated habitat; material: faeces | place: Austria | collected 2013 | reverse complement strand
CACCCCAAGATGATTCAGACGCACATGGGTGTCGGGTACCGCATGCAGCGTCTCTAGCCCACCCCACAAGAAGTTGCGGTGGAATACGGAGTAGATAAGGCCTTGACAGCCGAAACAGTCCGTATTTCACCGCAACTGATTTAACGATACCCAAAATTACTCTTCAACTCGCCGCGCTCTCCCCCAAATGTACAAAGCGCCCCGCGGGCGAATGCTCGCAGGGCGCCTCGATGACGGGTCTTACTTGATACCGCGACCCAAATCTTCGGCGATCTTATCCACGCCTTTGAGTGCGGCGCAGGTCTTTTTGTTGGAGCAATGCCCCGTGCAAACGCCACCCTGAGCGCAGTCGGCGCAGGTGCCCTTGCGGTAGATGCGCACGCATACCGCGACAAACGCAATACCGATAACAGCCAGTACAACAATATCGATAGGTGCCATAGCAAGCCTCCTCTAGTTAACCATCACTTACTTTACCCCATTCTCCACCTACCAAAAAGGGACAGGTTTATTTTGGTCGGTTTTATCTGCGGAAACGCCACATCTCCCCCACCAAAAAGCCCGAGTGTCGCTGGGACACCCGGGCTCGTGGAAAGGGGTTAATCCTTATTCGGACTTAAGCGGAAACTGCGGCGGAAGCAGTGTCGGTCTCGTCCTCGTCGGTCCATGCATGCTTGGGCATGGGACGGAAGATCTGGAAGAGCATCGCGACCAGCAGTACAACGGCGACAATCGTCCAGAAACCAAACTGTCCCAGCACGAACAGGTTGTAGAACTGATTGATGAACAGGCCGATAACCCAAGCGAAGGCGCACTCGTAACCGATGACAATCGCGGTCCACTTGCCGGAGTCCATCTGGTTGCGGATAGTGCCCATGGCGGCAAAGCACGGGGCGCACAGCAGGTTAAAGGCGCCAAAGGCAACGCAAGCGCCCATGGTCGGGAACATACCGGCAAATGCGGTCCACAGGCTCGGATCGGTCTCGCCGGCGTCGGCAACGGACAGCAGCGAGCCAGCAGTGGCGACGACGTTCTCCTTGGCGACGAGGCCCGAGACGGTCAGCGCGGTTGCCTGCCAGGTGCTAAAGCCGAGCGGGGCGAAAATCCAGGCGACCAGGTTGCCCAGCATGGCGAGCACAGAGTAGTCCATAAACTCCTCGGGGATGCCGTCCATCGCAGGCAGGAAGCCAAAGGAGCCGTTGTAGCTACCAAAGTTGGACAGGAACCAAACCACGACAGTGGAGGCAAAGATGACAGTGCCAGCCTTCTTGATAAAGGCCCAGCAGCGCTCCCACACGTGCAGCGCCCAAGAGCGGATCGCCGGGAAGTGATAAGCCGGGAGCTCCATGACAAACGGGGTCGGACGGCCGGCGAAGAGCTTGGTCTTCTTGAGCATGAGGCCCGAGGCGATGACGGCAAAGACGCCCAGGAAGTAGAAGAGCGGGCTGATCCACGCGGCGGTGGTGGAAGAATCGCCGATGATGGAACCCATGAGCAGGGCGATGATCGGCAGCTTAGCGCCGCAGGGAATGAACGTGGTGGTCATGACCGTCATGCGGCGGTCCTTCTCGTTCTCGATGGTCTTGGTAGCCATGACGCCGGGAACGCCGCAGCCCGAGGACACGAGCATGGGGATGAAGGACTTACCGGACAGACCAAAGCGGCGGAACACGCGGTCCATGATGAAGGCGACGCGAGCCATGTAGCCGCAGTCCTCCAGGAAGGACAGCATCACAAAGAGCAGGAACATCTGCGGCACGAAGCCGAAGATGGCACCCAGGCCGCCGACGATACCGTCACAGACGAGCGAATCGACCAGGCCACCGTCCTCGGTGCCGCCCGCCACAAGGGCATCGTGCACCATGGTGGTAATACCCGGAACATAGGGGCCATACTGCGCCGGATCGACCGAATCGGCGTCGTCGCCCGCAGTCTCAACAGCTGCGTCATAGGCGTCGCGGCCCTGACCGAGCACGTACCAACCGTCGGTGCCGAAGAGCTGGTCGTTGGTGAAGTCGGTCACCGTGCCGCCCAAGGTAGAAACGGCGATGTAGTACACGCAGAACATGATGACCACAAAGATCGGCAGACCCAGGATACGGTTGGTAACCACGCGGTCGATCTTCTCGGAGGTGCTCATCTTGGCAGGAGCCTTGGTCATGCACTCGTCGATGATGTGGGCGATGACGCCGTAGCGCTCGCCGGTGATGATGGACTCGGCGTCGTCGTCGCAATCCTGCTCGCACTGGGCGACCAGCTGCTCTACGCGAGCGGCCTTCTCCTTGGTGAGGTTGATGAGCTTGCAGGCGTCCGCATCGCGCTCGAACAGCTTGACGGCGTAGTAGCGGAGCTTGTTGGCGGGAACGCTCGCAGGCAGGTTATTCTCGATGTGGTCCAGAACGTCCTCGATGGAGGAATCGAACTTGTGCTCCGGCACTTGGCCCTTAGAAGCAGCGGACTTCTTGACCTGCTCGAAGAGCTCCTTGATACCCTTGTTCTTAAGGGCCGAGATCATCATGACCGGGCAACCGAGCTTCTTGGACAGCTTGTCCGTGTCAATCTTATCGCCGTTCTTCTCGACCAAGTCGGCCATGTTGAGGGCAACGACCACGGGCAGGCCGGTCTCGATGACCTGAAGCGCCAGGTACAGGTTGCGCTCGAGGTTGGTAGCGTCGACCACCTGGACGACGACATCGGGCTCGCCGCTCATGAGGTAATCGCGCGAACACTGCTCCTCGGGGCTGTAGGGGGAAAGCGAGTAGATGCCGGGAAGGTCCGTGATGGTAACGTTCTTATCGCTTAGGAGCTTGGCTTCCTTTTTCTCAACCGTGACGCCGGGCCAGTTGCCAACGTAGCCGTTGGCGCCGGTGATCAGGTTGAAAAGCGTGGTCTTGCCGCAGTTGGGGTTACCCGCCAGCGCGACATGGATCTGAGAATCCGCCATTCAATCCTTCTTCCTTGTGTGCCCGCGCTGCTTTCTCCGCGCGGGCTGGATAATGTGCTTCAACGCTGCAAGTTTAAGTTAGAAATACCTAACTTTATCTGCAGAAATATTCGCCGTCGGCCCTTACTGGACCTCGACGACGCCAGCCTCCTCCTTGCGGATGGAAAGCTCGTAGCCGCGCACGTTGATCTCGACCGGATCTCCGAGCGGCGCGACCTTCACGACCTTAAACGACGCGCCCTTGATGAGCCCCAGGTCCATAAGGTGGCGGCGAAGCGCACCCTCACCGTGAAGCTTGACGATGGTAGAGCTCTCGCCCACCTTAACGTCACCCAACGTCTTCATTTACTTGTCCCCCTTTCAGTTTTTACAGAATGCTGCGGACTAACCGACGGTCATGATGTGCATGGCAACCTTGGAATCGATGCCAAAGCGAGCGCCCAGCACCGTGACGATGATGTTGGCGCCGCTCGAGCTCACCACGTGGATCTCGCTGCCCTCGACAAAGCCGAGGTCCTTGAGGTGGTGCTTCATGTCCTCATTGCCCTTTACACGAGACACGCGCACGGTTTCGCCCGCCTTTACCAGCGAAAGCGGCATAGCCGGCATCTGCGGTCCGCAAGACATGAGTGAGCTCCTAACGTCGGTTCGTCCTCAACATCGACACGGTAAAAGTTAACCACGTCTATGTTCGCTTTAGTAAACTAACACGTGGTTAACTTTTTGGAAAGGGTCCCCATTTAGATTTCGAAAAAGTTTCCTATACGAAACAAAAGAGGCACCACAAAGACCATCTCTTTGCGGTGCCTTGTCATACCAATTTATGCAACAAAGGGGACTGTCCCCTTGTCGCATTTTTGAGGTTAAAGCGAGAGGTTTCTGATCGACGTAACGCAGGAAGCCTCGTCTACGCCCGAAACGCGGAAGATGATGTCCTCGCCGCACTCACCGTAGAGAGCCATGAGGCCCATAACGTCGCGACCGTCGGTATGGCGGTCACCGATGCTGACCGACACGTCGCTACGATGCCTGGCGATAATGTCATAGAGCAGCGCAACAGGGCGGGCATGCAGTCCCAACGGATCTTTAATCGTCTTTGTAAACTCGACCATGTCCCCTCCCGCGGCATCGCACACTCGGCCGGCAAACCCAGCCACGTGGTAGTTATTGTAGCGTTAGATGCTTGTCGAGAGCTCCTCTGGACACCTTGTGGGCAAAAAGTGGCAAATATGAGTACTGTCACTAATTCAGTAGCAGCAAAATCGAGAGCAAATTGCCTACTTTGAGCGATGCGAAGAGGTTGAAAGCCGTCAAACGCCCTTTAAAGGGGGTTAGATAAACTGATTTTGAGCCCATTTTCGCTCAGAACAGGCCAAAAAATATGACACCTCTTTTGCGACAGTACTCATATTTGGCTTTTTTTGAACACGGGATCCAAAACCATGCCCCAAAACACAAAAGGAGGGGCCTCATAAGGCCCCTCCTTAGGAAAGGGAATCGATTTATTCCACAGCCGTAGATTAATCCTAGCCGCTACTCCATCATGTCAAGGACGGAGGGGCGAAGCTCGTTCTCGGCGGCCTCGGGATCGGTCTCGCGCAGGCGGTTGATGTAGCGGTTGTACCACATCGCGGCAAGGCCCAGGAAGACAACCACGCCGCCGACGTTGTAGACCAGCGTCAGCCACAGCGGCTGATCGAGCGGAATGGTGCCGCAGATAAGCACGAAGCAGAAGACCACAAGCAGGAATGCAGCAATGGCCAGGCCAAAGGTACGCGAACCCATGCGGAAGCCACGGGGAGCAGCGTCGAAGTTCTTGCGCAGCATAAAGTAGGCAAGCAGAATCAGCAGCGGCGGGAGCAGAGCAGTAGCAGCCGTCATGTTGGTGACAATCATGAGCAGGTCATCGAGGTTGCCGGAGCCCAGGGCCGGGATGACCAGGATGGGGACGACGATGGCGAACTGCAACCAGGCAGCGCGGGCAGGAATGCCGTGCTCATTGAGCTCGACGATCTTGCTACCAAAGACGCCCTTGGGGATCTCGGTGAAGAAGACCTTGATGGGAGCAGATGTCCACATCATGAGGGAGCCCAGCGTGGCAGCGAGAAGGATCAGGCCAATGACGCGCGTGGACACTTCCATAGGAATGCCAAAGTGGGCAAAGACAGCGCCGAACACGTCGAAGATACCGGTGGAGATGGCAACGCTGCCCTCGGGGATGAACAGATTAACCAGCAGCGAAGCGCCTGCGTACAGAAGGCCGATGGTCAGGCCGGCGATAACGACGGTGCGCACGAAGGCCTTGACGCCGCCCTTAAGGTCGTTAAGGAACACGCCGACAGACTCAGCGCCGCCAACGCCCTGGATGATCCAGGCAAGCGTACCGAAGAAGCCCCACGTAGTTGCGAAGTTGCTCATGTCGGGAGCCATGTTAGCGGGGGTAGGAGCCGTAGCGAACTCGACGCCGCCAAAGGCAGCAGCCAGGGACAGCAGGATAAGCACAGCGGTCAGGCCGAGAGCCGCGGTCGAGCCGAAGGAGGAAATGGAGCCGATCCACTTAGCGCCCTTGGTCGATACCCACGTGGCGATAGCAAAGACGACGATCTCGATAATGGTGATCCACAGCTGCGAGAGCTCGGCATTGGCACCAAAGAACACGTAGCTCGCGTAGATGATGACGTTGGGCAGGACGGACGCAAAGAAGAACAGGTTGACGAACCAGTAGCTAAACGCCGTCAGGAACGCCCAGCGACCACCCATCGAGGTCTTGACCCAGGCGTACACGCCCGACTCGGAGTCCTTGTTGAGGCCGACGAACTCGGCGGTAACCAGGGTATAGGGGACAAAGTACAAAAGCGTGGCGAAAAAGAACGACGGCGCTGCTGCCAAGCCGATGGCCGCGTTGTTGTTGATGATGTTCTTGATACCGAACACGGCGGCGACCGTCATGCCCAGCAGAGCGAACGAACCATCGTTCCTCGTTTTTCAGAGCTCATAAGCCCTCCCAATCATCCGTTATATCTCATCTACAACCGTCCGGGCTGCAAGCGCAATCGTGGACGGCGCACCTGCTAAGGGGAATGGGGAAAAGGGAGTCAACAAAGCCACCCCCCTTAACGGCGCAAAGCAAACGCCCAAACGGACGAATACTACTTGTTGGGGAAGGAATAACCTTCGACCGTCACGTGCAGTACCACGACGCGGGGATCCGCGGCATCGGCCACGACACGGTAGGCCTCGTCAATTTCGACGACGGCAACGCCGCCGGCGGGAATCGTCACGGTCTCCCCCGCCCCCTCAAAGCGCTCGCGATCATCGATATCGCTGTAAGCGCGGGTGCAGGTGAGGCCTGCCTTGGGAGCAACCTCGACGGTCAGGTCGCCGTCGAGCGGAGCGAGCACGGCATGGTAGCGACGGTGACCGACCAGGTCGGCGGTAGCCGCCTCGTGAGCGTTCACCCACCAATACACCAGCGAGTCGCCGATGGAGTACGCCACGTCGTGCTGCAGGTCGGCAACACCGTCGAGCGCTTGACCGGTGCGCATCCACTTCTTGACGGACTTCATCTGAGCGTCGAAATCGGCGCGCGAGTTAAAGACATGCATGACTTATACCTCCTTAATGGGCGCCAGCGCCTGAGCCAAATCGGCAGACGTCAGCGGTCGCAGGGACACCTCAAAGCTGAAGCTCTCAAAACGGGTGCGATAGGAATCGAGCACCTCGGAACCCCAAGAGTTCGAGCCAAGGCCGAGCAGCTGGTCGTTGATGTTGACCGTAACCGTGTCGCCCGGGACAAGATCGTAGACATGCTTGGCGTTATCGATAGCCTCGCAGCTATAGGGCCATGCCGAGAACGAGAACGGGTTGGAAGCGGCGTCGGCTGGACGGGTTACCAGCACGCCGTCACCGTGGCTAGAGCGCAGGGCAACCCAGCGGGTGCCCTCGCGGTTGGCGCAGTCCTGAGGCATAACGTAGGGCGTGAACATCTCGTCGACCGTAGTGCGGTAATGACCGACCGGGTTGGCGCGCAGCGAATCCGGATAGTTCTCGCCCGGGCCGTGGCCATACCACTCGACGGCACGATCACAACCGGGAACCTCGAAGGAGATGCCGATGCGCGGGATAATGTCCGAATAGTCGCCGTAGGGCTCGCCGGAAACCTTGAGGTCGACGCGACCGCTCGGAAGCACGGTGTAGACGAGCTCGACGCGCATGCCGAACGCGCGAACGGGAGGAGCGATACGCTGGCTCACGGTAACGACGACCGCATTGCCGTCCTGCTTCCAAGAAACCTTGCGGGTAGACGTCTGCATCACATCGATGAAGTTGTCCTTCCACAGTGAGTCATACTCCTGGTCGTGGTTATCGACGAGCGGATGCCAAAAACCAACCTGGGGACCGGAGGCCATGACGTCGCGGCCGGATGCCTTCCACTCGCTCACGGTACCGTTAACCTTGCTGAAGGTCAGCTCGCCGTTGAGGGAGCGAATGCGAATCTCCTGCTCGGTCTCCTCGACCGTAAGCTCAGGACGAGTGGGGGGCGCGATGGCCGGCGCCGGATGGTTTGCGATGGCAAACTGGCTTGCGCCCAGCTGGAACATCGGCTCGCACCAGGCGTGAGCAGCCATGGTGTAGGCGTGCACGGTCAGCAGGGTCTCGCCCACCGCGGCCTCGCGAATCACCAGCGGAAGCTGGACGGACTCGCCGGGGGCAACCGCGCCGGGCATGAGCGTCTTGCGGCAGACCACGTCGCCGTCCACCAGGGTCTCGGCCGACAGGCAAACATCCTCGAGGGTGGTAAACCAACGCTTGTTGGTGACGGTCAGCTCGCCCGCCTCGGCGTCATAAGCCATGCGGACCGGGCAGATGACCTGGCCGTACTCGGTAAGGCCCGGGCTCGGCTGCTGCCAAGGGAACACCATGCCATCGATGCAGAAGTTGCTGTTGTTGGGGTAATCGCCGTTGTCGCCGCCATACATGTCGTAGGCAACGCCGTCCTCGGTCACAGCAGCCAGACCGTGGTCGCACCATTCCCAAATGAACTGGCCCTGGATGCAATCCCAGCGATCGAAGACCTCCTGGTACTCGGACAGGCCTCCGGGGCCATTACCCATAGAGTGGCCGTACTCGCAGTTGATGCGCGGCTTGGGGAACGGATGCTCGCCAAAGTCGTTCATCTGCGACACGCGGGAGTACATGGTGGAAATGACGTCGACGGTATCGGCGTTGCGATCCTCCTCGTAGTGGACCGGACGATCATCGAGCTCGTGAGCTCTGGCGTACATCGCGCGGATGTTGCAGCCATAGCCGCTCTCGTTGCCCATCGACCACATAATGATGCAGGCGTGGTTGCGCTCCTGCATCACCAGGCGCTCAATGCGGTCGACGTAGGCCGGCTCCCATGCCGGGTCGTCGGTGACCAGGGCGATATTGCCGATATTCTCGAAGCCGTGGCTCTCCATATCGGTCTCGGCGACCAGCATGATGCCATACTCGTCGCACAGCTCGTAGAAGCGCGGGTCATTGGCATAGTGAGAGGTGCGCACCGCGTTGATGTTGTGTCGCTTCATGAGCTCCAGGTCGCGGCGCATACGATCGAGGCCCACGGCGCGGCCCTTGTGATCGTCGTGATCGTGGCGGTTGACGCCATGCATCTTAAAGTAAGTGCCGTTGAGGTAGATATGATTGCCCTCAACCGTCACCTCGGCAAGACCCTGGCGATGCGGAACGTACTCGCTGACCTCGTCGCCGTCGTAGACCTCAAACGTCAGGTCATAGAGGAAGGGGTCCTCGGGGTTCCAGAAGTGGGCATCGGCAACGCTGCACTCGGCATGGCCGTCGACGCACTCACCCGTAGCCACCACGTTCTCGCCATCGCTGAGCGTATACACAACGCGGGAAGCGCCCTCGGCCACCGTATCGAGCGTGATCAGAGCGGCGTCGCCCTCGCGGTGCGTACGGAACCTAAAGTCGACCAGGTGCGCGGCGGGATGCTGCATAAGGTACACATCGCGGAAGATGCCCGAGGCCCACCACATATCCTGGTCCTCGATATAGCTGCCATCGCTGTACTGCAGGACCTTGACCGCAAACAGATTGTCGCCCTCGACGAGTGCGTCAGTCACGTCGAACTCGGCAGACAGGCGCGAGCCCTTGGTCATGCCGATAAACTTGCCGTTGACGTACAGCTCGCCATAGCTCTCGATGCCGTCGAAACGAATGATTTCGCGAGCGCCGGCAGGAACGGCGGGAAGATTGACGATGCGCTGATACACGCCCGTGGGGTCGTCGGAGGGAACGAATGGCTGATCCACCGGGAACGGGAAGCCCTCGTCGGTATAGGAAAGATTGCCATAGCCATCTACCTGCCACAGGTGCGGAACCTCCACGCGATCCCACTCGGGCTTGTACGTGGAGAGCTCCTCGTTGGAGACGGCCGCGGGGCCCTCAAAGAGGCGGAACTGCCACGAGCCGGACAGTTGGACAAATCCGCGCGACAGCTCGCGGCTGTACGTAGCGGCGAGATCGGCGGTCTCGTAACCCATAAAGTACGCATGGGGTGCCAGGCGGTTCCTGTGGGTGAGCGCTTGGTTTTCCCAATCGTTAATGGCGTCCATGGTGATGCTCCTTCATCATCGTAGTGATTCTTGTGCAACCGGTTGTCCTTATCTTACGGGCGATGCAAAAAACTGTGCAACCGGTTGTCCGCTGAACGGTCGATTTGGCCGGATTAACGGTGCAACCGGTTGTACAACCGCGACACTTATGTCACCCTGAGTATCGAAACTCAGCGCAAAACATCGTTCTTAAGCCCGTAGGCAACCGTCACGCCCGCTGATATCTCACCCACACGAAACGTATTCGATTGCGGCATGGTTGCAAAACGACACCGGTCACCGGATATCATGAACGCTGTTCAGGTGCACTATAGTAAGCTGTATCCGTACCAGCCCGTATCAGTGACAACATCGACCGCATTTTCCAGGAGACGCCATGACCCAACCAGTTCGCACCGCACCTACGCTTGCCGAGGTTGCCGCAGCTGCCGGCGTGTCGCGCTCCACGGCATCGCGCGCCCTCAACGATTCGCCCCGCATTAGCGAGAAAACCAAAAAGCGCGTCCGCGCGGCGGTCAAGGAAGTCAATTTTGTCCCCAACGCTCGTGGCCGAGCGCTCGCTGTCGGGCGCACGGAAATCATCGCCGTGCTCGTAACCGAGCCCCTGAGTGAACTCTTCAGCGACCCCACCTATAGCGAGTTTTTGAGCGGCATTACCGAGGAACTGTCGGAGTCGTCCTATCTGCCCGTTATCTTGCAGGCGTCTTCTACGCATGAGCGCAACCGCGCACGCGAGCACTTTGAGCGCCGCTCGTTCGACGCCGTGATCGACGTCTCCCCCTACAAGGGCAGCGAGCTACTCGAGGTGCTGCGCGAGCTGGGCGTACCCACCGTGTTGTGCGGCCAGCTCGAGGGCCACCCCTATCGCGATGTGTTCTCGACGGTCTACTCTGACGACGAAGAGGGCGGACGCTTTGCGGCACACGCCATGAAGGAGCGCGAGCGCAAAGATATCGTCGCCGTGCTGGGACCGCAAGACAACCCCGCTGTTGTCGACCGCCTGCGCGGCTACCGCGCCGTCTTGGGCGAAGACCTCCCAGACGCAAACGTTATCTATACCGGCTGGAACAGCGGAGACGGCTATCAGGCCATGCGCCAGATCCTCGCGCGCGAGATTGCTTTCGATGGCGTGCTCTGCGGATCGGACCGTATCGCGGCTGGTGTCATCACCGCACTCAACGAGGCAGGCCTATCTGTTCCGGCGGACGTTTCTGTCGTCGGCTTCGACGATCACGAGATTGCGGCGTGCTGCGTCCCCGCGCTCACGACCGTCCGCCAGCCCCTGCGCGAAGAAGGCCACATGGCCGCCAACATTGCGCTCGACATGATCAAGGGTGCCGAGCCAACCACCACCGTCATGCACATGCAGCTCGTTCAGAGGGACTCGCTGTAGGAAACTGGGCCGGGCTTTCCGCCAGACAGTTGTTGCGGAAAGCCCGGCCCGTTTTGAGCGCTCATTCTGGGGCACAGCTTCCGTTAGACAGCTCAACCGGAAACTGCACCCCATTATTTTGCTGAATTCTGGGACGCGCTTTCCCAGAGGACCCCCTTTGGGAAAGCGTGACCCGTTCTGGACGCAGATTCCGGGACGCGCTTTCCGCGACGTCCGATCACCCCATGCCCTCACAATCTCGGCGTATAAAAAACGAGGGAAGGCACACGTCCCTCCCTCGTTGCAAGCAATTTGTGGCCGCTCGCCTACATCAGGCGCAGGCTGACGTCCTTGAGCTGGGCGCCGGAAACGGCACTCGGGGCGCCCGACATAAGGTCGGAGCCGCTGGCCGTCTTGGGGAACGCCATGACGTCGCGGATGGAGTCGGAGCCGGTGAGCAGCATGCACACACGGTCCAGGCCCAGAGCGAAACCGCCCATCGGGGGCGCACCAAACTTGAGTGCCTCCATGAGGAAGCCAAACTGAGACTCGGCGCGCTCCTCGGTAAAGCCCAGGAGCTTGAGCATGGACATCTGCATCTCGGCGTTGTGGATACGCATACCGCCGCCGCCGGCCTCAAAGCCGTCCATGACAAAGTCGTAGGTGCAAGAACCGGCTGCCAGCGGGTCGGCCTCAATCTTGGCGATGTCGGTCTCGGTCGGCAGGGTAAAGGGCTGGTGCTCGGCAGCATAGGCCTTGCGATCCTCGTCCCAGTGGAACAGCGGGAAGTTGACGACCCACAGGAAGTCGTGGCCCTCGCGCTTGATCTCGAGCGCGTTAGCCATGTGGGAACGCATGCCGCCCAGGATCTCGTCAGAGAGCAGGCACGGACCGGCGGCGAACATCACAAGGTCGCCGGGCTCGACGTTCATGCGCTCACGCAGAGCCGCCATCTCCTCGTCCGAGAAGAACTTGACGATGGGGCTGTTGATGGAGCCGTCTTCGCGGAAGGCGATCCAAGCCAGGCCCTTGGCGCCAAACGTGGAAGCCACGCCGGCGAGCTTATCGATCTTGGCACGTGCCCAGGCACCGGCGCCCTTGGCGTTAATGGCCTTGACGACAGAGCCCTCCTCGTTTGCGGCAGTCGCAAAGACCTTGAACTTGGAGTTGGCAAAGATGTCGGTCAGGTCGACCAGGTGCATGCCATAGCGGGTATCGGGCTTGTCGGAGCCATAGGTGTCCATGGCCTCCCAGTAGTCCATACGACGCAGCGGCGTGGGCATCTCGACACCCATGCGACCGAAGGCATCGGCCAAGACCTCCTCGAGCGCGCTCATGACATCGTTCTGGTCCACGAAGGACATCTCGATATCGACCTGAGTGAACTCGGGCTGACGGTCGGCGCGCAGGTCCTCGTCGCGGAAGCACTTGGCAACCTGGTAGTAGCGCTCGACGCCACCGACCATGAGCAGCTGCTTCAGGAGCTGCGGGGACTGCGGCAGGGCGTAGAAGTTGCCCGGCTGGATGCGGCTGGGAACGATGAAGTCGCGGGCGCCCTCGGGCGTGGACTTAAACAGGGAGGGCGTCTCGACCTCCATGAACTCACGGTTGTGCAGCGCCTCGCGAATGGCAAAGGTAAAGTCGGAGCGCAGCTTGAGGTTGGCCATCATCTCGGGACGGCGGAGGTCCAGATAGCGATAGCGCAGACGGGTGTCCTCGCTGGTCTCGATGCCGTCCTCGATCTGGAACGGCGGGGTGACAGACGTATTGAGCACCTCGGCGTGGTCGGTCAGGACCTCGATCTCGCCGGTCGCGAGCTTGGCGTTGGTGGTCTCCTCGCCACGGGCGCGCACGACGCCATGGATCTTGATGGGCCACTCGGGACGCATAGTCTCGGCGATCTTAAAGGCGTCGCCGTCGGAGTGCTCGGGGTCGAAGGTGAGCTGCGTGATGCCCTCGCGGTCGCGAAGGTCGCAGAAGATAAGACCGCCGTGGTCGCGGCGACGGCTCACCCAACCGGTGAGGGTGACCTCTTCGCCCACGTTCTCGCGGCGAAGCTCGCCGCAGGTACGGGTGTGCATGGAATGCTCGTCGATGGGACGGGTCTGGCTCATACCAGTGATCCTCCTTTATGGATCTGTGCCGCCCCGTGTCGTTCCGGGCGGCGTCGTACAGATTTGCCCGGCCTGCGTAAACCGCGCAGCCAGACATGGCGTTCTATCTTATCGCACCTGTGTCGATGTGCCGCGGAAAAGTAGCTCCTGCCCAAAGACTTGACGGAGACGAAACAATTGACGCGCCGTGGCCGTCGCCAAGGCGCGCCACGTGCGACAATATGCCCCAATAAAACAGCACTCGGAAAGGCCCGCCATGACTGCACGCCTCATCGTTATGGATATCGACTCCACGCTCATCAACCAGGAGGTCATCGACCTGTTGGGCGAAGAGGCCGGCGTGGGCGAGCAGGTGGCACAGATCACCGAACGCGCCATGCGCGGCGAGCTCGACTTCAAGCAGGCGCTCGAGGAGCGCGTGGGGTTGCTTGCCGGTTTGGACGAGAGCGTGTTCGAGCGCACCTTTGAGCGCGTGACATTTACCCCCGGCGCGTTAGAGCTTGTGCGCTCGGCGCACAGCAAGGGATGGAAGGTCGGCGTGGTGAGCGGCGGCTTCCACGAGGTCGCCGATAAGATCGTGGCCGCCGCGGGCATCGATTTTTGCCTGGCCAACCGCCTGGAAGTCGTCGACGGCAAGCTCACCGGTAAGTTGGCTGCCGACATTGTGACCAAGGAGTCCAAGCTCGTTCAGCTGCTGGACTGGGCAGTCGAGTGCGGTGTCGATATGGCACACACGGTCGCGATCGGCGACGGCGCCAACGACATCCCCATGATTCAGGCCGCGGGCACGGGCATCGCGTTTTGTGCCAAGCCCAAGACGCGCGAAGCCTCCCCGTTTGCCATCGACGAGCGCAACCTGATGCTCGCCATGAACATCATCCTGCGTGACTAGCCGATCTGTCTAACAATTGAATCAGTCTGCCCTATAGTTTCCGAACAATTTTGTCTTAGTGTTCGGAAACATACCCTTTGAGTGCTAGACTTTGCGCCGTCGAAGGGAACATATATGGATAAGCGAGATCTTGAGCAGTTGCTGAGCGATGTTGCCGACGGAACAGTCACCCCGGCCGTCGCCCTTACGCGCATCCAGACGGCGCCGACCGCCGATTTGGGCTTTGCGCAGCTCGATCTTTCGCGCGGAGTGCGCCAGGGAGCCGGCGAGGTTGTCTACGGTGCCGGTAAAACCGCCGAGCAGATTGCCGCCATTATCGAAGCGCTGCGCGATGCCGGCCAGGAGCGCATCCTGGTCACGCGCCTGGATGCCGAAAAGGCAACCCGCACCTCGGAGCTCCTCGGCAACGGCATCGACCTGGGATATGTCCCGGACGCGCAGCTCGCCCTCGTGGGCGGCAAGCCCTCCCCTACCGGCAACGGACGTATCGTCGTCGCCTGCGCCGGCACGAGCGACCTGCCCGTCGCCGAGGAAGCCGCGTTGACGGCCGAGTTCTATGGCAACGAGGTCGACCGCCTCTACGACGTAGGCGTCGCCGGCCTGCACCGCCTGCTCGCGCATGCCGAGGAACTTGCTCAGGCGCAGGTGGTCATCGCCATCGCTGGCATGGAGGGCGCGCTGGCGAGCGTTATCGGCGGCCTGGTGAGCTGTCCGGTCATCGCCGTTCCCACCAGCGTGGGCTATGGCGCGAGTTTTGGTGGCGTAGCCGCGCTGCTCGCCATGCTCAACTCCTGCGCCAGCGGCGTTTCAGTCGTCAACATCGACAACGGCTTCGGCGCCGCCTACCAGGCAAGTCTTATCAATCATCTGAGCGCCGGCACATCCCGCGCCCGTTAAGGAGCATTCCATGTCCAACCATCAGCACACGCTTATCATCGACGGCACCTCGGGCATCAGCGGCGACATGACCGTCGCGGCCCTGCTCGACCTGGGCGCCAGCAAGGAGCACCTGCGCGAACAGCTCGCCACGCTGCCGGTCGACGGCTTTTCGATCGCCGTGACGCGCGTAAACAAGCATGGCATCGACGCCTGCGATTTTGACGTCCAGCTTGCAGAGGCGCTCGAGAATCACGATCACGATATGGCCTGGCTCTACGGCAACGAAACAGTTGTCGAGCACACGCATGAGCATGAGCACCACCATCATGATCATGACGAGCACGAACACGTGCACTGCCACGAGCATGATCATGAGGCCCACGGCAACGACCATGGCCACGAGGACCATCATCACGCCCATCACCATCACCACCGTTCTTTGGCGGACGTTACCGCCATCATCAATGGCTCGCAGCTAAGCGATGGCGCCAAGCGTCGCGCGCTCGCCATCTTTACTGCGCTCGCCGCCGCCGAGGCCAAGGCTCACGGCAAAACGCCCGAGACCGTCATGTTCCACGAGGTGGGCGCCGTCGACTCCATCGTCGACGTCTGCTCCGTCGCCATCTGCCTCGATGACCTGGGTATTGAGGACATCGTGGTCGAGTCGCTTTCCGAGGGCCACGGCACCATTCGCTGCGCCCACGGCCTCATGCCCATTCCCGTCCCCGCTGTCGTCAACCTGTGCCAGGCGGGCAATATCGCCCTCACGCCCGCACCAGTCGCCGGCGAGCTCGTGACGCCCACGGGCGCCGCCATCGTCGCCGCACTGCGCACGTCCGAGCACCTGCCGGCCCGCTACCGCATCGAGGCCGTCGGCTACGGCGCCGGTAAGCGCCCCTACGAGGGCTGCTCCGGCACGCTTCGCTGCCTGCTCGTTCACGCGGACGCATAGCCATGGATGCCCGCAAGGCAAAAAGCCGCGCTGCCATCGTTGCGGCGTTCTCCGAGCTGCTGCGCGAAGAGGACTACGGCAAGATCACCGTCGGCGACATTATCGCTCGCGCCCATGTGGGTCGGGCCACGTTCTACGGACTCTTCAAGAGCAAAGATGACCTACTGTCCAAACTCGTGAGCGACATCTGCACCCACGCCCTCGACGATGACGGCACGCCCCTCGATGACTCACTCGTTCAGGTCGATCATATCCTCAACAATCTCTGGGAGCGCCGCCAGGGCGTTCGAGCCCTCGTAGCCGGCGCCGGCTCACGCGTCTTCGCCGACTGCTTACGCAAGACCATCATGTCACGAGCAGCCGAAACCGTCCCTACCGACCCAAACGGCCCCGCCGCCACCATGGACCGCAGTTTTTTACTACACCACATAGCCTCAAGCTTCGTAGGAATGGTCCAATGGTGGGCCTGGCACAACTTCCAAGCCCCAAAAGAGGACGTAGCCAAAGACTACCTATCAGCCATAAGACCCCTCTTCAACTAAGTAAGAAGCTCATCCCAAAGCATCACCCCAACCCAGGGCGCCACGCATCCCAAAATATCACTCGCGCTTCAACGCCCCCAACAGCAACAAGCCCCTCCCATCCATATTCAGATATATACGTTGGGTTGCTTGTTCCAACGCGACTAAAATCCCGCAGCTGGCCGCATGGGGTAACTTCCCAGCGCACTCCGCAGGATGAAAGAACCCCCGCCGCACGAAGTGCGCAGCGGGGGTTCTTTCATGTCCGAGGACGCGCTGGGAAGTTACCCCATGCGGACGGCGGACAACTATGTAACCTTGGACTAGAACATGCCCAAGAAACCATGCACAAACAGCGCGGCCAGAGCGGCACCGACAAACGGCGCAATGCCAGGAACGAGCAGACCGTACTTCCAGTTGTTGTCAGCCTTGTTCTTAATCGGCAGCACCTGATAGGCCATGCGAGGACCAAGGTCACGCGCCTGGTTCATGGCGAAGCCGGTGATGCCGCCCATGCCCATGCCAACGGCCCAAACGATCAGGCCGACGCAGATTGCGAGCATCAGAACGTTCTCGCCGGCGCGGTTAGCGGCAGCAAGGATGGCGCTGATGAACACAAAGGTGCAGATAGCCTCGCAGAAGAAGTTGCGGGCATAGTTGGTGCCCTCCGTGGTGGGGTTGGTCGAGAAGATGTTGCGCTGAGCAACGGGATCGACGACACCATCGGAAGCCTTGAACTCATCGGCATACATAAGCCAAGCGATTACGGCGCCCGCAAAGCCGCCGAGCATATCGGCAATCATGAAGGGGATGCAGCTGCTCCACGGCACCAGGCCGACGATGCACTGGGCAAGCACCATAGCGGGGTTCATGCACACGGCGCCGCCAAAGACAAACAGGCAGACCGAGATGCCAAAAGACCAAGTGGTGATGGCAAACATGTGGCCGGAGCCCTGATACTTGGTGCCCTTGAGCACCGTATCGCAGTGCACGCCCACGCCAAAGATGATCATGAGGGCCGTTGCGCCGAATTCGCAGAGGAGTTTGGTAAGCATAAAACCTTATCTTTCTTGTCGGTTATAAACGATTCGTTTAGGCCGCGCACTAGTGCTGCGCAACAACAACGCCCAGGCCATCGGGAATGACGGCAACCTTGGCATCGGCACCCTTCATCTCAAAGGCGAGCTTGAGCGCCTCCTCGATAGTGTTGACCGGCGTCATGTGCATATCCTTGAGCATCTGGTGATCGCACAGGTCGGTGACCATGATCACGGGGTGATGCGCCAGGATGCGGGCAAAGATCTGGCTCGTCCACTGATCGGGCAGGGTCTCGTCCTTGGGACGATCGATGCAGGCGCGCTCAAACTCTGCCGGATCGTTGTCGGCGATGTTGTGATAGAAGCCCTCGCCACCGTGACCGTCGGCACAACCGGCGACATCGATGATCACGCCGCCCTCAGGAAGCGTGGCCTCGGCAGCGCACATGCCCTTCACGGCCTGATAGATGTTCTGATCGAGCGGATAGCCACCGTTGGTGGTGATGGCAATCTCGCACTCGACGGGCTCAACGCCGGCAAGGCTCTTCACGAACTCGCAGCCAGCCTCGTGCGCCTTGTGGATGTCGCCGGCAAAGGAACCGATGACCTCGTGCTTGCCGTTAAGCACCACGTTAAGCACAAAGGCGAGGTGGGCCATCTCAGCGGCGGCAAACATGTCCTCGCTCACGTGGTTGTGGCACAGGTTGCCGGCACGCGAGTGGGAATCATTCACAAACTGACCGTTGTGGTTGTACATGATGGTCTTGTAGCTAGCAATGCCGGGCAGGACGGACTTGCGGCTACCAGAGAAACCAGCAAAGAAGTGCGGCTCAATAAAGCCCTCGGCAAGCAGCAGATCACAATCGGCAGCAATCTTGTTGATGATGCACTCGCCACCAGAAGGCAGGGTGCCGATCTTTTTCATCATGCTGTCGTCAGTCGCGACGTGCATAACGATTTCCTCGTTGGCAACGATCTCCTCGCCGTACTTGTTGACGAGCTCCTCGTGCGTCGACGGACGATGCATGCCGGTCGCGACCAGGATACGCACACGCGCCTCGGGAGCGGCAGCGTGGATGTGATGCAGCAGAATAGGCATCGTCACACGCGAGGGAACGGGACGCGTATGATCGGAGCTAATGATGACGATATCCTTCTTGCCAGCACAAAGCTCCTCGAGCGAAGGCGAGCCATAAGGGTTGGCAAGTGACTCCTCTACCAGCTCTTCCTGAGATTTTGTGGTCTTGAACTCGTTTTGATGACCTTCCATCACACCCGCGAAGTTCTTATCCTCGAGCTCTAGATGTAACGTCTTGTGGTCAAACGGTAGTTCACATTCAAACAATGCCGAGCGCCCTCTTCCTTTCAACTGACACACTAGATAAACCGTTGGAAGGATACGCCGCTCATCGATAAACACCACCGTCCACCGACTCATTAACACAACGTTCATATTTGACCCACAACAAAACGGCCGCGATCCCAAACGGGACCGCGGCCGCTGCAGTCATAAGGCGAGAAGCGCACCTAATTCTCTCCAGCCCCAATCCCTGAAGACCGAGGACGAAGGGGCCCAATGGGTTTCCCGCTGAATGCATTCCGCAGCACGAAGCCCTTTCCAAACGCGCGAAGTGCGCCATTATTTCCCCAGCCAGTAATCCGCCGAAGACCGGACATCGAAGGGTCCGCCATAAGTTTACTTTTAGGCACACTCCGCAGGACGCAAGAAGCCCTCGCCGCACGAAGTGCGCAGCGAGGGCTTCTTGCGTGTCCGAGGACGTGCCTAAAAGTAAACTTATGGCGGACCCGAACGACTACAGGGCTATCGATTACCCCGTGTTCTGCAATCCTGCCGAGACGCCGGTCACAGTCGAAAGAATCAGGCTCATGTACTCGGCCTTCTTCTCCTCGGCCATCTCGTCCTGGTTCATACGCACCTCGCGAAGGGCGCGGACCTGGGCGATGGACAGGGCGTCGACGTAGGGGTTACGCACGCGAACGGCGCAGCCGAGCACGCGACGACGCTGCAGTGGCCACTCGTCACCGACGATGGCAAGGACCCACTTACGGGTGAGCTGCATCTCGGTAAAGACCTTCTCGGACAGATCATCGCGATCGCCCAAGTGCAGATACATCTTGGCGATGCGCTGATCGGTCTTAGCAATCGACATCTCGATGTTGTCGATGAACGTGCGGAAGAACGGCCACTCCTGGTAGGCGGCCTTGAGCTGGTCAAGATCGCCCAGCTGCTCGCAGGCGGTGCCCAGGCCGTACCAAGCGGCCAGGTTAATGCGCGCCTGGCTCCAGCTAAAGATCCACGGAATGGTACGCAGGTCGTCGAGCGACTTGGCACCCAAGCCGCGCTTGGCGGGACGCGAGCCGATCGGCAGCAGACCGACCTCGGTCAGCGGCGTCACGGTCGAGAACCACGGTGTAAAGTCCTCGGTGTTCAGCAGGTCCAGATAGCGCTCGTGGCTTGCGGTGTTGAGCTTCTCGGCCATATCCCAGAACTTCTGCGTGGTCTCGGTGTTGGTCTTCTCGACACTCGGGGCCGACTGCAAAAGCGTTGCGGCGGCAACGGACTCAACATGGCGCTGAGCCAGCGTGCGGTTGCCGTAACGGGCAAAGATGACCTCGCCCTGCTCGGTGAGCTTAAAGAAGCAGTTGACCGAACCCTTGGGCTGCGCAAGAACGGCCTTGTTGGCCGGGCCGCCGCCACGGCCCACGGCACCGCCGCGACCGTGCATGAGCACCAGGTCGATATCGTTCTTCTCGGCCCACTTGGCAATGCGCTCCTGCGCAGAGTGCAGTGCGAGCATAGCCGTGGTAGGACCGGCATCCTTGGAGGAGTCGGAGTAGCCCAGCATGACCTCCATGCGGCGGTTGGTCTGGGCAAGGCGCTTTTGCACCACGGGCAGCGTAAGCATCTGGTCGAGCACGTCGACGCAGCCTTCGAGGTCCTCGAGCTGCTCAAACAGCGGGATCACGTCGAGCTCGGGGACATCCTCCTCGTGTGCGAAGGACAGGTGGGCAAGCTCAAAGACGTCGGCCACATGCTGGGCGCTCTTGGTAAACGATATGATGTAGCGGTGCGCCATCTTCTTGCCGTAGCGCTTTTGGATGGCACCGATGGCACGGAAGGTGTCGATGACCTCGCGCGTCATGGGCTGCAGGTCGCCATGGATACCGTTCTCGTGGATATCCTTGAGGGCGCGGGCATGCACCACGGAGTGCTGACGGAACTCCATCTCGACCATATGGAAGCCGAAGGACTCGACCTGCCAGATGATGGTCTGGACCGGGCCGTAGGCAGCACGGACGGCGCCGCAGGCGGCCAGCGATCGCTGGACGACGCGCAGGTCCTCCAGGAATTCATCGGCGCTGTGGTACATGGTGTCGGTGATACGGCGCACGGTGGCGTTCAGACGGTCAGCCATGACGAGCATGACGGCGCGATGCGGCTCGTGCTCGGAGATCAGCTCAGCGCGAGCCGTGTACCGAGGGCTCATCTCGACCTGATGGTTCCACAGGTTAATGAGTTCAGCAGAAGGCTTGCTGTAGGTGGCCTCGAGCGTGAGGTTGCGGCCGATGCGGCGGCACTTGTCCTCGAGCTTGAGCACCATGTGAGTGAAGTACTTGGCGGCGACCTCACGGCTCACCTTGGCGGTGACGTTGGGGTTACCGTCGCGGTCGGAACCGATCCAGCTGCCGGGATGGAAGAACGCCGGGCACAGCGACGGCACGGTACCGGCCTTGTCGCCCAGCACCCAGTCGTCAAAACGACGATAGATAACGGGGATGACGTCGAACAACGTGTTATCGAAGATGTCGATGATAGTATCGGCTTCCTCGACCGGCGTGGGCTTCTTGAGCGCGATGGGGCTCGTACGCACCAAGGCGTCGATCTCCTGCAGCATATGGCGCTCGTTCTCCACCAGGTCGGAGCCGCCCAGGCGCGGACGCTCCTCCAGCAGGTTGGAGATACGGCGAATCTTGCCCTCGACGGCCTTACGACGGGCCTCGGTGGGATGTGCGGTAAAGACAGGGTGGAACTCGAGCTTGCCGAGCAGCTCGTTGGCGCCCTCAACACCCATCTCGTTTACCAACTGGTGATAGGCGACGGTGAGCTCGTTGGCGGGATCGACCTCGGTATCGGTCGATGCGCCGGCCTCGCGCTCGCGCAGCTGCGCCACACGGTAGTTCTCCTCCGACAGGTTTGCCAGGTGGAAGAAGCTCGTAAAGGCGCGAACGATAACCTGCTGCTTATCGAGCGGCAGACTGTCGATCAAATCGACGACCTCACGAAATGCCACGGCGGTGGGCTCGTCGGCGGTGGGCACGCCCTGCTCGTCGACGGCCTCGTCGGCAGCACGGGTACCGGGGTTGCCGGCATTGACCACGATTTCGGCCGACAGGATTTTGTCGAACAGGTCCGCGATCTCGGGATCATACTCGCTAAGCACACGATGCTCCAGGCGCAGGAACAGCGCCAGATTATCGCGCAGCTCCTCGGGGATCTCGATCTCGGCGAGACGCTCCCTGGACTCGGCATTCGAGCCGATTCGGTTAACGAGGCGGTTGACCACGGCAGCGACGCGCGCCGTGGCTTCGGGTACAGACTGGTTGCTTAGGTTCTCAGCCACGTTTCCTCCCATTCCTCCTTCTATGCACGTAACATGCGGTATTCATTATAGGCGCTTGAGAAATACTTTCGACACTGATTGCGCTTTACCACACAAAAGTATTTTCTGCATTGCAAGGGTTTTTGCTCTAAATGGTCGTATTTCTCGGTGGACGGCATACACAAACGGGGGCATTCCGCATAAATGCGAAACACCCCCGTAACAATCGCTCGCAATGGACGGGACACTTAAGCGGGCCCGCAGCTCAAAAAGATGCGCTACAGGCGCTCGCGAACCGCCTCGACGACGTTGGCCAGATCGACCAGCACCTCGTCATGGCTCTCCATGTCGCGCACCTTGACCTTGCCGGCGGCAAGCTCGTCGCCGCCCAGGACCAGGATGAGCTTGGCACCTACCTTATCGGCCTGCTTAAACTGGGCCTTGAGCGAACGGCCCTGATAGTCGGCCTCGGTCACGATGCCTGCGGCGCGAAGCTCCTGCGTAATGGCAAAGACGTTCTGGCGCAGCTCCTTGCCGGCGTTGGCGACATAGACGCACGGGGCCTCCTCGGCACCCAAATCGCTGCCAAAGGCCTGCAGGGCCAGCAGGGCGCGCTCAAAACCGACGGCGAAGCCGACGCCGGCCGTGGGCTTGCCGCCCTCGAGCTCGACCAGGCCGTCGTAGCGGCCGCCGCCGCCGATGGAGCCGACGCCGGCGCCGGGGGCCTCGACCTCAAAGACGGTACGGGTGTAGTAGTCCAGGCCGCGCACCAAGGTGGGATCCTCGACATACTCGATACCGGCGGCATCCAGATAGCGCTTGACTTGCTCGTAGTGTTCGCGGCACTCGTCGCACAGGTTGTCGCCCATCAGCGGCGCGTCGGCCATGATCTCGCGGCAGTGGTCGTTCTTGCAGTCGAAGGCGCGCAGCGGGTTGAGCTCGGCGCGCTCGCGGCACTCGTCGCACATCTCGTCTGCGTGATCGAGGATGAACTGCTTAACCTGCTCGCGGTAAGCCGGACGGCACTGGGCGTCACCCATCGAGTTGATGAGCAGACGGAGCTTGGAAAGATCGAACCCAAGGCGCTTATAGAACTCCATGAGCATGATGATGCACTCGGCGTCTGCCGCCGGATCGGGTGCGCCGAGCCACTCGATGCCCACCTGATGGAACTGGCGCAGGCGGCCCTTCTGGGGACGCTCGCCGCGGAACATGGCCTCGGCGTAGTAAGCCTTAAACGGCGTGGAGCCCTGGGGCACCAGGTTGTTCTCCACGACGGCGCGCACCACACCGGCCGTGCCCTCGGGACGAAGTGCCAGGCGCTGCTTGGGCTTGAGCTTGGTGTCGGTACCCTCGTTAAAGACGCGCTCCAGGTTGGCGCCGCTAAACACGCGGAACATCTCCTTGCGCACGACGTCGGTCGACTGGCCGATACCGTGGACAAAGACGTCCACTTGCTCGATCGCGGGCGTCTCGATGGGCTTAAAACCAAACGGCTCGAACACGCCGGCAGCAATCTGCTGCATCTTTTGCCAGGCGCGCATCTCGGCGCCGATAAGGTCGCGGGTTCCCTCCGCCTTCTGTGCCTGCATGGGCAAACACCTTTCTTTTGTATCGCGTCATAGGTAGTGGACATTATACGGCACAAACACAAACAGCGGAGGCGCATCTGGCCGAACGAGGGTATGGGGACTCGTTCGGCCAGATGCGCCGCCGCTGTTTGTAATCCGTTTTCCTCCGTTCCCTTCGGACCACGTGATCTGTTGGGGACGGAGGAAAACGGATCATTTCGTGGATCCGTGGCCGCCTTGGAAACCGAATGATGGTACGAGCATCTATTCGGCCTCCAGGGCAGCCACGGACAGAACGGGGCAAATAGAAAAGAGTGACGTACGTCTACTCCCCTGCCACGCTCGAGCGCAGCTTGGCGGCGATGGGCTCGGATGCCAGCAGGAACACGAGCATGACAACGGAGCATGCCAGGCACACAATCCAGGTGCTCGCAAAGGAGCCCGTGGCATCGAACAGCACGCCCGAGACGATGGCGCCCACGGTGCCGCCGACCATCTCGAGCGAGGTAATGGTGCCCGTGACCTTGCCGAGGTCGGCCATACCAAACTGCTTGGACGCGGCAATGGTAGGCGTGATGGTGCCCATGCACGTTCCGATACCAAAGCTCACAGCGGCCAAAATAGGACCAAGGTCCGTCGTCGGGAAGCACAGCGCCACACAGGCGACAATACACGCAACGGAGCCCAGGATATTGCCAAAGCGCAGGCCAAAGCGGTCATAGATCGCACCGAGCGAAATCTTGGCGATAACGACCGTGACCATGTAGACAGAAAGCACCGTACCGGCCCACATGGGGTCGTGGCCACCCGTGACGATCTTGGCGCCGTTGACGGTAACGCTCGTCATGTTGGTGACCTGGTTGGGCAAGATGGCGCCGTTAACGAGCCCCATAAAGAGGAAGGCGACGACAAGCAGCCAAAACGCCGAGCTCTTCTTGATGCGAGACCAACCGACACTGACCTCGGGCGCCGTGTGCTCGTCCTTGTCGCCGACCGTCGAGACGGACGGATCGCCCGGGTTCTTGCCGAGCGGCTTCAGGCCAATCTCGGAAGGCTTGGTGCGGAAGGAATAGGCCGTGATGGGCAGCGCCGCCACCATGCAGATAGCCGCGAGCACCAGGAAGGCGGAACGCCAGCCAACACCCACGATAAGCGAGCTCACGATGGGAGACAGAATAGCGCCGCCAAAGCCCGAGCCCGAAAGTGCGATGGAGATGGCAAGGCCTCGCTTGGCCGTAAACCAGTTGGCGGTCACCAGGCTGATGAGCAGGCGGGTCGAGGCGACGGCAAAGCAGCCCGAGACGGCAAAGAGCACGTAGACCTGCCACAGCTCACCCACGAAGCTCATGCCCGCGAGCACCGCCGAGGTAGCGATAACGGTGAGCGAGCCCAATACGCGGCCACTCACCTTATCGGCGACATGGCCAATGACAAGTGAGCCGATAACGCTCACCACGGTGGAGATGGCGTTGGAGATGTTGTACTGCGCAAGCGTAATCCCGAGGTCGCTTACGATGAGCGGCTGAAACAGGCTCATGCAGTTAACGAAAATCGTGTAGCACGTGGCCATGATCACAAAGCCGGAGGCCACCACGAGCCAGCCGGGGAAAAATTTACATTGCTGGGACATGGATTACTCCTTGTGGTCCGCAATGTATCCGAGAGCGACGGCGGCATAAGCCGCGGCGCCGAGGGGAAGCTCGGCATCGTTAAAGCGCGCCTTGGGATGATGCTGGGCAAAATGCTCGTCCGTATCGGTCACGGCCGCGCCCACCGTAAAGTACGCACTTGGGATCTCGCTCGAGATAAGTGCGAAATCCTCACTCGCCATGGCGTGGAATAGCGGCAGGAAGGCGGCCTTGGGCAGCACCGCGCCCACGTAGCCAAGCGAGGCCTGGGTCATATCGCTGTCGAGCACGAGCGGCGGAACGTCCGAAAGCGTCTCGATGGTTGCCGGCGTACGATATGTTGCGGCAACGCCGTTGACGACCTCCGCGATGCGTGTCTTAAGGTGAGTCATGAGCTCGACATCGAAGCCGCGCAACGTTCCCTCGAGCACGCAGGTGTCGGGGATGACGTTGGCCGCCAAGCCGCCAGCGAACTTACCCACGGTAAGTGCAACTTCCTTGGCCGCCGGCACCTCGCGGGAGATAAGCTCCTGGAGCGCCAGGTGCACATGCACGCCCGCCGTGATGGGGTCGATGCAAATCTCGGGGCTCGACCCGTGACCACCCTTGCCCTGGAGCGTGATGCGAAAACCGTATACACCCGAAAGTGCAGGGCTGCCATAGAGCACCAGGCCGAGCGGCGATTGACTGTTGACGTGCATGGCAAAGGCAGCTTGGGGGCGCGGGTTCTCGAGCAAGCCGTCGGCGATGGCAGCGCGTGCCCCCTCAAAGGTCTCCTCACCCGGCTGGAACAGCAACTTCACCGTGGCGTTGGCCTCCACAAGCTCGGCCTCGCGGGCCTTGAGCAAACGGGCCGCGCCGAGCAGGGCCGTCGCGTGTATATCGTGGCCGCAGGCATGCATGCAACCGTTGGTGGAAGCGAAAGGCTCGCCCGATTCCTCGGCAACGGGCAGGGCATCCATGTCGCCGCGAAGCATGATAACCGTACCGGCCTGCTCGTCTGCGCACGCACCATTGCCCTGAGCAGCCGCGGCCGCACCGGCACCGATCAGGCCAACAACACAGGAGCCGTCGACAAGCGTGGTATGGGGGATATCCATCTCGTCCAGACGTGCCTGGATATAGGCAGACGTCTGCGGAAGATTGTTACCGAGCTCGGGCATCTGATGGAGATTGTGGCGCCATGTGGCAAGCTCACCGGCAAATGCCTGGGCTTCTTTGACCAGGCATTTGCCGATAGCGGTCTGCGCCGCTGTGGTAGCCTGAGGCGCTGGTTGCGGTTGAAGATCGGACAGAGCTGGTGCCATAGATGCCCTCCAGTAACGTTTTTGCAGCACGCACTTTGACAGCCTAAAGTGCAAGGCATAACTGTAAGGGCATGACATAAAAAACGCCGCCCTGGGAGAGCGGCGCAACAAGTTGTTTACAATTGCGGGCGAGATTTTCGGCGCAAGAAATCGAAGTGCGTCTCGCTCAAGATAATCGACAAAAAGATGAGCGCAAAGCCGGCAAGCAGGCGCGAGGTAAGCGCCTCCCCCATCAGCAGCACCGAGAACAGCACGCCCGAGGGGGACTCCATCGAAAGGAGCAGCGAGCCCGTCGAGGCCGGGACGTGCGCCAATCCAACGTTTTGGACGAGCAGGGCTACGCACGTACAACCCACCGAGAGAAAGGCCGCCACGCCGATAAAGCTCGGCGTCCACACGGACAGAGGCGCCTGAGTCTCGAATAGTAGCGACGTGATTAAGCTCAAAACGCCATTGCCCACAAACATCCAAAACGTGATGACGTTGATATCCATCTTGCAGCCATACTTGGCGGTCACCGCCATCTGGATGGCAAAGAAGACCGCGCCGCCCAGCGTAATGGCATCGCCGGCATTGAACTCGACGCTATCGAGTGCCACCAGGCCAATGCCCGCCAGGCACAGCAATGCGGCGCCCAAGTTGTAACGGGTAAGCTTTTCTCCGCCCAGGACATAGCTCGCAAACGGCACGAGGATGCAATAGGTACCCGTCAAAAATGCACTCTTGCCCGCCGTGGTCTGTGCCAGGCCAATCGTCTGCAAACCGTACGCGCCAAACATAAGTGCGCCCATACCAAGCCCGACGATAAGGTTGCGAGCATTAAAGTGCGCGATGATGCGTTTGTGGAAGATGGCGAACATAACCAGCGAAGCCGGAAGGAAACGAACGTAGATCAGCGCGAACGCCGGAATGGTGTCGAGCGCATCTTTCATGGTGGTAAAGGAATAGCCCCAGATGACCGCCACCGAAAGCAGCAAGAACTTCCAGAAGAACGGAGAACGCGCGCCGGCGCCGCGGGAGGTGCCGCCGGCACCCAGGTCCTCCCGTGCGACAGGGCTATCAGGCATGTTTTCGATTTCATCAACGGCATTCTGGGCCATAGGGCATCCTCGCGCTCAGTCTGGGCGTGGTGTCCGCACGCGCATGGCCGCGTGCCGCCTCATGGTCAAATAAAAACAGGGCGCACCGGACCCCCGACACGCCCCGCTACTGTAGCAACAACCAGCGCTGCATCGCAATCCAGTCCGCTAAAGCGTTTTGTTCCGCCGTTCTACCGAACGGCGGACCGGCCGACGCTGCGCGAGCCGCATTCACGCCAATCTGACGTTCAACTTCAAGGGCGCGACCAGAAGGTCAGCGCCCTTTCATTTCACGTCACCTTGGCGCAAATGCGGCTCGCTCGCTGGCATTACCGCCGCATCAGCGTTAACGTTGCTGTACTAAATAAGCTTTGTTGATTCCAGCTTTTCGTTGATCCAGTCGTTGGCTTTGATGACCGGGCGGCGGAAGACGACGCCCAGGGCCAGCGACGGAATCAGATAGCTCGCCAGAATACCCAGCTCAACCCAGTACTCCATATGGTAGGCGCCGGCCATGGCGGCGTGCATGGCGTTGATGCCGTGAGTAAACGGCAGGAACGGATATATCGCCTGGAACACAGGCCCGGTCATCTCGATGGGGAACGTACCGCCCGAACCGCCGACCTGCATAACCAACAGCACGACGGCGAGTGCCTTACCGATATCACCAAACGACACGGTGAGCGTGTAGACGATATTGGAGAACACGAGACTCGCGACCCAGCCGGCAAGTACAAACTGCAGCGGGTTGTCGCATTGGATGCCAAAGAACAGGATGTCGCCCGCGCACACGAGTGTCGCCTGCAGCAGGGCCAGACCGCCAAAGAACAGGTAGCGGCCCAGGTAGATCTCGTGCAGGCGCACGGGGATGAGCTCGTTGATGAGTTCATCGTCAACCGAGACCTTCATCATGGCCGCCAGCACGATCGAGCCCACCCACAGCGACAGAATCGTGTAGAACGGCGCCATGGCCGAACCGTAGTTGCGGATCGGATAGACCGGCTTGCGGTCGAGCGCGACGGGGCCGGAAAGCGACACGGCCAAACCCTCGGGATCGTTGCCGATCATCGTCTTGATCGTGGCAAGGTCGTCCGACATCAGGGCGCCATCGAGCTCGTCCTTAAAGGCACTGATCTTATCGGACGCTTCACCTAGCTGATCGGAAGCCTTGTTGACCAGCTTGGCGGCCTTGGAGAGGCCCTTCGCCAACGAGCCGGATGCATCGGTGAGGCCGCTCACGGCACTATCCAGATTGCTCGAAATACCGTTCAGCGAATCCAAAACGCCCGAGATGGTCTTCTTGAGCTCCTTTGCCTTGACCGAGAACGTAGAGTCGTAATCGATCTTGGCACCCGAGACGCCCGCCTTGGCGTCGGCGATCGCCTGGTCGGTTTCGGCGCGGACATCGTTAACCTTTGCCATGCTGTCCGAGAGCGACGCTGCGATGCCCATCAGCTCCTTGGCATTGTTGCGGTACTCCTCCGCAGTTCCGCCAAGAGACGTCGCAACAGACTCGAGACCTTCCTTGAGCTTATCGTTGCCCACCTGGCCGGCAAGGTCGCGGAGCTTATCGGCAGCAGCGTCAATCTCATCGGCGCGCGCGTTGAGCGACGCGGCGCCATCGTTGAGTTGCGATACCGTCAGATCGACATGCTGGTTCGCGGCGTCAAAGGCCTTTGCGAGCTCGGTGGACACGTTGTCGAACGACCCGGCACTTCCATCAATCGCGGCATCGATGGCATCGCTAGCAGCCTTGAGCGCTTGCTCCGAATCACCGATACCGCTCTCGGCATGCCCCATCAGCTGTTTCACCGACTGCTCGGTAGTTCCGGTCTGCTTGAGCAGGCCGCCCGCCGACGTCAGCGAATCGGACGTGGAGCTCAAAATGCCCGCAAGCGAAGTAGCGCTGGCCTTGATGTCCTGCAGGTCCTGAACCGAGTCGCCAAGCGTCGAGGACAGGTTGGCGATAAAGTTGCTGACCTGATCGGTGCTCATGTAATCGAGCAGGCTGGAAACCGTCTTAAGGCCGATCGTCGTGATGGTCTCGGTAAAGGTCTCGTTGACCTGGTTCTGAACAGCACTCGAGCCCTTCTCGGTCACGATCTGGGCGATGGCGTTGGCCTTCTGGTTCTCGTAGAACTCGATATCGGCATGTTTCACGTCGGTCGAGAAGAGCGTCATCATATCGGCACTAAACGTCTTAGGGATAACGACAGCCGCATAGTATGCGCCCGATTCGACGCCCTCGATAGCCTTGTCTCGATTGTTGAGCACAACCCAATCGAAGCTCTCGTTGCCGCGCAGGGTGGCGGTCACATTTTCGCCCACGTTGACCTCGACGGGGATCAGATCACTCTCGTAACCCTCATCGGTGTTGACCACGGCGATCTTAAGATTGCCGGTGTTGCCGTACGGATCCCAGCTGCCGGCGATGTTAAACCACGCGTACAGGCACGGTACGATAATGAGGCCCATCACGACAACCAAGCCGATCACGGAGCGAGACACGTTTTGGACATCGCGCTTAAACAGATGCAGGATGTTCTTCATTTATGCCTCACCTCCTTTGGAGTGCTTGCCAAGCGCGGTGGTATCTCCATCATTTGTGGCTGTGCTGTCGCTGCCCTGAGATTTATGGTGCGAGCCGATATGCGGCAAGCGGCCCGTGGACTGATCGCCGCCCTTGGCACCACGCTCGCTGGCGTTGAGGCCAAACATGTGGCGGGCGGCAGGAATGGCGGCCGTGTGTTCGCGCATCTCGCGACGCAGGTCCTCATCCGAAAGCGCCGAGATGCGCATCTGGGTATTGAGGCTCGCTCGGATATATTCGATATTGATAAGCCAGCCGCAGATGGCAATAACCGAGATGATCCAAATGACAAGCAGGATGATCTTGCCGTTATTGTCGATATCGAGAACCGTCGACAGGACAAAGAGCAGGACCTGAACGCCCACCACGGCGGCAAAACCGCCCTTGATGTAGTACGGGTAGCGATGTTCAAAGGCGACCGCATGATCGAGCAGTTCGCGACGGTACGAATCGGAATCGAGCATGACGCGCATGGCCGTGCGCAGCGAGTAGCGCTGGCGCGGCAGGTCGTTGGACTCGCAAATCATCATACCGGTCGTGGAGAGCTGTTTATCAAAGAGCAGGTTAAGGTTGAGCAGCAGCGGACGCAGCTGCAGGCCGATAAAGAGCGCCACGATCAAGAACACGCCCAGAATGCACAGGTTAAACAGGTAGTTGAACGAATACATGCCGCCGACTGTCTCGCGCAGCAGATTGATGCCGTAGGTAAAGGGCAGCAGCGGGTGCAGCCACTGGAAGAAGCCGGGCATCATCTCGATGGGGTACATGCCCGACGAACCCGGGATCTGCACGATGACGAGAATGACGCCGATAGCCTTGCCGATATGCTTAAACGTGGTGGACAGCGCATAGATGATATTGACGTAGGTGAACGAAATGGCGATGCCGCCCAGCACGAACAGCAGCGGGCTGACGCACTGCACGCCAACCACCAGATCGCCTACCGTAACGATGATGGCCTGCAACGCGCCCAGGATCACCAGGAGCAACCAGCGGCCAAAGTAGCCCTGACGCGCGGTAAAGCTGCCGATGCCTTCGCGATCGACCTCGAGCTTGTAGATGGCGATAAGCACGTAGCCGCCCACCCAAAGCGCCAGGTTGGTATAGAACGGGGCAATGCCCGAGCCGAAGCTCTTAACCGGATAGATCGACTTGGACGCGAGCTCAACCGGAGATGCCATGAAGTCTGCGACGTCATTGACGTCGACGCCCATCAGGTCGGCCAGCTCGCCCATGGACTCGGAGGTCTGTAGCGCCGCGATGTCGTTGGCGGCGGTTGCGAGCTTGTCCTGGACCTTGGCAAGCGAGGAATCGGTCTGGGACAGCGTGGTCTTGGCCTGCTTGAGCGTGGCATCGAGCTGCGATAGCGTACCGCGCGCATTGGCGATTGTAGGCGTGAGGCCCGACACGATACCGGTTAGGTCGCCCGATACAACCGAGAAAGAGTCGAGCGCGCTGGAAGCCTTCGGCAGCGCATTTTGACCAAGATCCGTCTGAGCCTGGCTAATGTTGGTCGTGCCGGTCTGAATTGCAGTATTGATAGCGTCGCTGGCGCCCGAAACGGCCGAAGCGTCATTCGCAATAGCACTCGACTGTGCCGAGAGATTGTCCTTGACGGCCTGGAGGCTTTCGTTTTGTCCTCGAAGCGTATCGATCGTCGACGCGATGAGCGCGTTGATTTCCTCCGAACCCGTCGGCACGCTGTCCGCCAACTTCTGCAGGCGGTCGATCAGCGCGTTGTTGTGGTCAATTGTCGTTTGAAGCGATTCGAGCGAATTGTCGATGCGAGTGGTCGTAGACGTCAAGGCGCCCGCCATCTTTCCGACCGCAGCGTTCGCCGAAGCCGACGTCTTGGACAGTGCAACGCTTCCCTCCGAAAGCGCCTTAGAGAGCGAGGTAATCGATTTGCCCGCGGTGGTGCGAGCTTCGCCCAACAGGTCGTTGCCTTGGGAGATCGCTTGAGTCAGCGAAGGCGTCTGACCCTGCAAACCGGCCAGCGCCCCATCCGCCGAGGCGATAGCACCGCTCGTTTTGTCGATAGCGGTGTTCATGTCGTTGATCGAATCGCGAACCTCGCTCAAGGTACCGGATGCCTCGGACACCGAACTCGTCAGCGAATCCTGAACCTGGGCGGTCTTATCCTTAAAATCGATGCCGGCATCCTTGGCGATGCCCGCTACGGTCTCGCCCACCGTGGAGACAAACTCCGAGTTGATCTGCTCCTCGATGGTGTTGGCACCGGTATCGGTGACCTTGGGCGCAATGGCGCTCTTTTTCTCGTTGACGTAATAGGTGAGTTTCGGCTGATGGTAATTGCCATCGAGCATCGAGACAAGATTGTCGGAGAAGTTCTTGGGGATTACGATCGCCGCGTAGTATTCCCCGCTCTCGACGCCCTCTTTGGCGTCGGCCGCCGAGTCGACGAAGGTCCAGCCCAGCTGATCGTTTTCCTTGAGCTGATCGACAACCTTGTCGCCCGCGTTAAGCTCGCCCACCATGTCGTTTTGGGTTCCCCGGTCGTTGTTGGCGATAGCGATTTTAATGCCCTGGGTGTTTCCATACGGATCCCAGTTAGCCACGATGTTGTACCAGGCATACAGCGAGGGAATAACACACACGCCGAGGGTAACCACCAAGGCGACGGGGTTCAGAAGCAGTCGCTTAATGTCGCGCTTGAATATCGCAAAGGAGACCTTTGTATCGGATAGTTTGCTGCCGAGACTCACGCTTGGACCATCCATCCTGTCGTTGAATCGAATCGTACTATCGACAACCATTGTACGTGGGCGCTTTAGCGTCTCAAAGCACAATGGTATTGAGTTTTGCGGGTAGCAATATACTACGAAGATTAGTTAGCGTACAGTTGTACAGTATCTTTAAATTAAGCAGGTCGCAAAACCACAACCCGCACAAATTAACAACCCAACTAGTAATTGGGGACGTTCTTAAACGACTAGTCAAACAAGAACGTCCCCAATGACTACTTTGGACCACGAAGGCGTCGCAGGTTGAGCATAAGTCAGCGAAAACGCCCCTAAGCGAGCAAGGTGACGTGAAAGAGGAGGGAAGCGTACTTCGCGGTACGCGACCGACGATTGAACGTCAGATTGCCGCCTAGGGGCGTTTGCAGCGTCGAGTAGTTACGCGGTTCGTAGAACCGCGTAACTACCAAACTACATAAGCTCGCAGACAGCCGCCGCGAAGGCAACGGGATCCTCGGGCAGAATGCCCTCGACCAGCAGAGCCTGGTCATAGAGCAGACCGGAGTACTGCTTGATCTTGTCGGCGTCGCCTGCCTTCTGGGCAGCGACAAGCTTGTCAAAGACCGGGTGCTTGGCGTTGAGCTCGAGCACGCGCTGGCTCTTGGGCATACCGTCGGGCGCGCCCTCGGGTCCCTTCTGGAGCACCTTCTCCATCTCGAGCGAAAGCGGACCCTCGGTGGTGATGCAAGCGGGGGCATCGGTCAGGCGCGCGGAGACGGCAACTTTCTCGACCTTGTCACCGAGCGCCTCCTTCATAGCGCTAAAGAGGTCCTCGTTTTCCTTGGTGGCGTCCTCGGCCTCCTTCTTCTCGTCCTCGGTCGCCAGATCAAGATCGCCAGTCGCGACGTTCTTGAGCTCCAGGTGACGATCCTCGACCTCGGGCTCGGCACCGTCGGAAACGGCCTCCTCGGCAGCCTCGCGGGCAGCGTCATCCTCGTAGATCTTAGGCATATCGGCGGCAACGTACTCACGCATAGCCTGGAACGTGAACTCATCCACATCCTGCGTCAGCAACAGCACGTCATAGCCGCGGTCGAGCACGCCCTTTACCACGGGCATCTTGGCCAAGCGCTCACGCGAGTCGCCGGCGGCGTAGTAGATGGCCTTCTGATCCTCGGGCATGCCCTTGGCATACTCGGCCAGGGTAATCATCTTCTGCTCCTTGGCAGACCAGAACAGTAGCAGGTCGGCGAGCTCATCGGCCTTCATGCCATAGCTCGAGTAGATGCCGTACTTAAGACCGCGGCCAAAGTTCTCAAAGAACTTCTCGTAGGCCTCGCGGTCGTTGTCGCGCATATCCTCAAGATCGGCGGTAATCTTCTTCTCCACGCGCTTGGCGATGGCCTTGAGCTGACGGTTCTGCTGCAGCGTCTCACGCGAGATGTTGAGCGACACGTCGGCAGAATCCACGACGCCACGGACAAAGTTGTAGTAGTCGGGCAGCAGGTCGTCGCACTTCTCCATAATCAGCACGTTGGAGCTGTAGAGCGCCAGGCCCTTCTCGTAGTCCTTGCTGTACAGATCGAACGGGGCGCGGCCCGGCACAAACAGCAGGGCGTCGTACTCGAGCGTACCCTCGGCATGGAAGCTGATAGTGCGTGCCGGATCGTCAAAGTCGTGGAACGTGGACTTGTAGAACTCGTCGTAGTCCTTCTGCTCGACATCGGAGCTGTGCTTTTTCCAGATCGGTGTCATTGAGTTGACGGTCTCGAGCTCCTGGTAGTCCTCGTACTCGGGCGTGTAGTCATCGCCAGCATCCTCGGGCTTGGGCTTCTGGCGGCTCTTGGACACCATCATCTGGATCGGGTAACGCACATAGTTGCTGTACTGCTGAATCAGGCTCTTGAGGCCCCACTCGGTCAGGAAGCGATCGTAGGTCTCGGCCTCGCCGTCGGCGTCGAGCTTCTCGTTCTCGCGCAGCGTCAGGATGACATCGGTGCCGTGCTCGGCGCGCTCGCCGTCTTCGATGGTGTAACCCTCAAGACCATCAGACTCCCACACGTGAGCGATGTCCTCGCCATAGGCGCGGCTGACAACCTTTACGTGGCTGGCAACCATAAAGGCAGAGTAGAAGCCCACGCCAAACTGGCCGATGATGTCGACATCGGAGCCCTGTTGCTCGGCGTTCTCGGTCTTAAACTCCTCGGAGCCGGAATGGGCGATGGTGCCCAGATTGCGCTCGAGTTCCTCGGCGGTCATGCCGATGCCGTTATCCGAGATGGTAATGGTGCGGGCGTCTTTATCAAAGGAGACGCGAATAGCCAGGTCACCCTGGTCGAGCTTGACGCTCGGGTCCTGCAGGCTCTTAAAGTTGAGCTTGTCGACGGCGTCGCTCGCGTTAGAGATAAGCTCGCGCAGGAAGATTTCCTTATTGGTGTAGATGGAGTTGATCATGAGGTCGAGTAGTTTTTTGCTCTCGGTCTTAAATTGACGCATGTGCAGTCCTTTCGCGCTACCCCCGTCCGCAAAAACGGCCCGGTTGCCCGAGCCGCATCGCAGACCTGCTATGTTCAGACTTAGATTTTATAACCCATTAGCGCGCATATATACATACGGAATCGAAAAACTGTATGTCCAAACGCCCTGATGCGCCAATTGCCAAGGAGTGTCCCAAACTGCCGGCAGAAAAGGAATGTCCCTATCTGCCATCTACGCGCTTGGCCATCCAAGCATGAGGCTGGCCCTCGTCTACGTAGTCCACCGGGGCAATCTGCGCGTAGCCCGCCTTGGCATAGAGCGGCAGCACGTATTCCTGAGCATGCAGCTTAATGAGCTTGGCGCCGGCATCACGCGCGCACGCATCACTGGCCTCGACAATCTTGCTCGCCAAACCGCGACGGCGCATGCTCGGCAGCACGGCCACGCGCCCCATAATGTAGGTCTCCCCCGCCGCGACGCCTTCGTCCAAGTCGCACGCCGGCGACACCGGAGCCTCCGCATCTGCCGTGCGCCCCAGCGCCTCGGGAAACACGCGCGAGCAACCGGCGAGTTGACCATCCACGTACAGCGTCACATGAATGCAGTCAGAAGCCTCATCGATCTGGTCGAACTCATTCTCGTAGCCCTGCTCGTCCATAAAAACGACGCGGCGCACCAACGCCGCGTCATCGAAGCATCCCGTCTTAAGTTGGATATCCATGGCTGCCCTTTCATTCAATGCGAACGTTAGGGACAGATTTTAGCGAAAATGAGCTCCGCGCACGCTAAACTTCGCGCGAGCCTTCGCAAGGCAGTCGTAATGACCCACGTTATGGGCATCGCTCGCGATGAAGCTGTACAGGTTCTGATCGAACAGACGCTGTGCCGGCTTTTTCTCGCGACCAAAGCGACCGCCGGCAATAAAGTCCGCCGAAGCCTGCAGCTTGCAGCCCATATCGACCAAGCGCTCCGCCACGCTTACATCCTTTTGGACGGCGCGATAGCGCTCAGGATGAGCAATGATCACCTGGTAACCGCGGCACTGCAAATCGTAAATCGTGTTCTCGTACTCTCTAAACGCATACGCATCGGCATGCGTCGAAAGCTCGAGCAGAAACTCATTGGTTCCATCGAAATGCAGGTGCTCCGCGGCATCGATACCAAGCTCAACGAGCTTTCGATGGTTGACCTCGAAGCCCATCTGAAGCGGAAAACCGTCAGCGTTATCGCGCAGCAGCTCAAAGGCATCCCACATCTTATCGTAATCGAAATAGGGATCACGGCAGTGAGGAGTGCAAACGATTCTGGTTACACCGGCCCGCTTGGCAGCCTCGAGCATCGCCAAGCTCTCATCGAGATCGGCGGCGCCGTCGTCTACACCCGGCAAGATATGGCAATGAATGTCACGCATAAGTCGGCCTTAATCAACTAAACGTTTGCTCGGTTGGTTAAGATGCCCTTTTTGGAAGTGCCCTGATCGTCGGAGCCCTTCTTAACCTTCTTACCGTCCTTGGTGTAGTAAGAATAGTAGTACTCGCTGGTCTCGGTCTCGCAGTAGTTCATGACGGTACCGATGAGCTTGACCTTCTCGGACTTCTTAAGCTGACCGATGGCGTTGAGCGCCTCTTCGCGCTTGGTAAAGTCCTCGCGCACCACGAACAGCGTGCCGTCGGTCAGGCTGGCAATCTCGGCAGCATCGATGAAAGTGCCGACCGGAGGAGCATCGAAGATGACGTATTGGAACTTGGCGGAAAGCGCCTTTACCAGCTTGGCAAAGCGGTGAGAGACGATGATGTCGGCAGGATTGGGAATATGCGGCTCGGCATCGAGGAAGTAGAAGTTCTTCTGACCCGTCTCGACAATTGCCTGGTCAATGGAGATCTGCTCGGAAAGAACCGCATAGAGTCCGCCGCGGGAGCGGACGCCGAGCATATCGGAAAGGGACCTGCGACGCATATCGGCCTCGACCAGGAGCACGGACTTGCCGCTCGTGGCGATTGCCTGAGCAAGGTTAATGGAAACCGTAGACTTGCCCTCGTTGGGAATCGAGGAGGTAACGGTGATGGTGCGAATGGGGTCGTCCACGCTCGCAAAGCGGATGTTGGCCAGAAGGGTCTTGGCGGCATTCTGTACAACGAGCTTATCGGTGTTCTTTGCCTTAGCCATGCCTATTTACCACCTTTCATAGCCGGAATTCGGCCAACAACGGGAATACCCAGGAGCTCTTCTGCCTCTTCTGCACCGCGGATGCGGGTGTTGAGCATGTCTGCCAAAACGACATAGGCAACTGCGATAAAGATGCCCGCGAGGAACGCGACAGCAACGTACAGCATACGCTTGGGACCGCTGGGGACTTCGGGGGTCTTAGCCTCGTCGATAACGTTGATGCTCTGGGCAGCGCCGACGTTCTGAGCGACCGTACTCACCGAGCTGGCCATGGCCTTTGCGACCTTAGCCGTCTCCTTGGCATCGGTGCCGGTAACCGAAAGCGTAATCACACGCGTGGTGGTCTCGGAGGAAACAGACACCTTGTAGTCATCCAGATCGGTGAGGCCCAGTTCATTGGCTGCACCGCTCTTAACGCTATCGCTATCCAGCAGCGTGGCGATATCGTTGGAAAGCATCTGGCTCGCCGAGAGATCGTTGTAGCTCATCTGACCGCTATCGTCGGTCTTGGCGAGAATGTACATGCTCGTCGTCGCGGTGTAGGTGTTGTCCATCGCAACGAAGGACACGATGCCCATGGCGATCGCGCAGACCACCGGAAGGGTGATGACCAGCTTGAGGTGCTTCTTCAGCAGCTGGAACAGTTCGAGAAGGGTCATGCAGCTTGCCTTTCATTTCCCCAGTTCGGATTGACAAAACTGTCCGTATGTTATCGCATCTTTTTACCGAGACCAAACTCTATACATAAGAAACAGGCTCTCCTGTAAAAATGTCGGAAGCAATCGTAAAATTGCACAACAACGCCGCACCCGAAAGTCAAATGCGGCGTCTGCATCAATATCTATGTTGTATCGCTATGCGAATGGCTCGTCCTGCTGTATGGGAAACGTCACCGTAATGGTGGTCCCCACGCCCAACTCGCTCGACAGACCGAGCGTGGCGTGATGATACAGGGCCGCATGCTTGACAATGGCAAGCCCCAGACCGGTTCCGCCGCGTACCTTGGACCTACTCTTGTCCACGCGATAGAACCGCTCAAATACCTTGCCCTGTTCTTCAGGCGCGATACCGATTCCCGTGTCGGCGACCGCGAGGAACGGATGGCCTTCGTCGTTGGTGCCGCACTGCAGCGTAACCGTACCGCCGGGTCGATTGTAGCGGATGGCGTTGCTTGCCAGATTATAGATGAGCTCGTCAATCAAGCGCGACACGCCTTCGATGACCACAGGCTTGGCCTCATGACTTATCGTCACATTCGCCTGACGGGCGACCTGTTCAAGACGCTGCTCAACCGCGTAGATGGCACGCGAGAGCTCAATAGGCTCCGTGGACCCAATGGGCACCGCCTCGCCCTCAGTGGCACGCTCGGCCTCGTCCAAGTTAGACAGCGTAAGGATGTCGTTGACAAGCGCTGCCAAGCGGCCCGCCTCGCGATAGATGCGACCGCCAAAGTTGCGCAGGTCATCCTCGCCCTCGACCATGCCGTTTGCGATGAGCTCGGCATAGCCCGAAATCGCCGTAAGCGGCGTCTTGAGCTCATGGGTGATATTCGCCGTGAACTCGCGGCGCATGCGGTCGTTGTCCGCTAGCACCGCCATTTGGCGCTTGAGTTCCTGGCGCTGCGACTCGATACGCTCAAGCATGGGGACCATCTCGGCATAGGCGTGCTCATAGCTACGGCGTGGGTGATCCAAATCCACCTCTTGCAACGGCGCGATGATGGCACGGGACTCACGGCGCGCCATAAAAAACGAGAGTACTGCACCCGCTGCTGCGATAAGCAGCATCGGCGCCAGCATCGACAGCAAAATCGCCGTAACGCCAGGCTGGGCCTGCGCCAAGCGAACGACCTGGCCGTTATCAAGGGTAACGGCGCGATACAGCATAATCTCGTCGAGTGTAGAGCTTGCGCGCTCCGCGGAACCCGAACCACTCTCAAAGGCCTCGATGACCTCGGGGCGATCGCCATGGTTGGGCAGTGTGGAAGGCGACACCTCGTTGTCGTAGGCAACAGATCCGTCCTTATTGATCAGCGTGATACGAAGATCCTCGCGATCGAGGCTTCGCAAGAACGGAATGGGCTCCTGCTGCTCGTCGAGGGCGGCAGCAATGAGCTCGGTCTCCTGCGCCAGATTGGCACTCGTGGCATCCGCCAAAGTGTTTTGCACAAAGAACGCACCCAGCACCGTAAACGCCACGATAACCGCCATGGCGCAGACAAAGATCGTCACAAAAACGCGGTGCGACAGCGTATGTTTTCCCTGGGGGGCGAAGACCACGGGTTACTCCTCCGATGCGGTGTCCGCGGTGTCGTCGCCTTCGGCACCATCACCGGCAGAAGGCTCGGCCAGGCGATAACCCACGCCGCGCACGGTCTCGATGGCGCTGGCATGCTCGCCCAGTTTTTGGCGAAGCGTCTGCACGTGCACGTCAACGGTGCGCGAACCGCCGTCGAAGTCCCAGCCCCACACGCTCTGCAGCAACGACTCGCGGGTAAAGACCACGCCGGGCTTGCGCATGAGGTACTCGAGCAGGTCGAACTCGCGCAGGGTGAGCTTAAGCGGCTCGCCGGCAACGGTCACCTCGCGATGGCTGGGCGAGAGCACGATGTCGCCCACGCTGAGCACATCGCTCGTCTGCTTGACCATGCCGCCGCGACGCAGCAGTGCGCGGCAGCGGCTCGCAAGCTCCATGAGCGAAAACGGCTTAGTCAGGTAATCGTCGGCACCGCCATCGAGCGCCATCACCTTGTCGAGCTCGGTGTCCTTGGCGGTAAGCATCATGATGGGCACCGTCGCCGTCAGGCGATCGGCACGCAGGCGACGCATAATCGCCAAGCCATCGGTATCGGGCAGCATGATATCGAGCAGCACAGCATCGGGCACCCGTCGCGCCACGGCAGCTTTAAACTCACCATCGCACGAAAAGCCCTCGGCCTCGATTCCCTGTTTGCGCAGCGCGTAGACCGTCAAATCCCTGATGTTGTCATCGTCCTCGACGTAATAGATCATGTTGAACCCCTTTGCGGCCGGTATGACCGCATCTTAACCCTAAAGGCACCTGCAAAAGACAGCGTCAGCCAAAACGCCCCGTCAAATAATCCGCCGTGCGCGGATCGGTCGGATTCTTGAAGAGCTGCGCGGTGGGCACGTGCTCCACCAGCTCACCCAGCAAAAAGAACGCGACCGAATCGGAAATACGCGCGGCCTGCTGCATGTTGTGCGTCACGACCACCAGCGTGCAGGTCTCCTTGAGCTCGCAGGCAAGCTGCTCCACCACCAACGTCGACACAGGGTCGAGTGCCGAGGTCGGCTCGTCCATCAGCAGAATGTCGGGCTGCACGGCAAGTGCGCGGGCGATGCACAGGCGCTGCTGCTGTCCACCCGAAAGACCCAAGCCCGACTCTTTGAGCTTGTCCTTGACCTCGTCCCACAGAGCAGCGCGACGCAGGGAGTCCTCGACCAGCTCATCGAGCACGGCGCGGTCGCGCACACCCATACCGCGAGGACCGTAGGCGACGTTGTCGTAGATGCTCATGGGAAACGGGTTGGGGCGCTGGAACACCATGCCCACGCGCTGGCGCAAACGGCAGATGTCGTAATCGCCCAGGATATCTTGACCATCGAGCGCAATCTTGCCCTCGATGCGACAATCCTTGATACCGTCGTTCATGCGGTTAAAGCAGCGCAGCAACGTAGACTTTCCGCAGCCCGAAGGCCCAATGAACGAGGTGATCTGCTTGTCGCGGATCTTGATATTCACGTCCTTGAGCGCATGGTGGTCGCCATAGAACAGGTCGAGGCCCTCGACATCGATGCGCGTCGGCGAGGCGGCAAGATCCTCTGCCGTGGGGCGAGCCGCGTCCCCAACCTCGCGCTCATGCGCGGCCTCGGCCTGCGCTTCCATGAGTTCTTCAAGCTCCGTGGGCTCCACAGCCGCAGCAGCCGTCATACCGCATACCTCCATATCGATATCAATTCAGCAGTATCGATAGTAGGAATCGCGGCTCATACGCACGTGAGCACATTGTCAAGTGTTTGTAAGGGCACGCTAGCTATGCGGCGGACAGCTCGATGGTGAATATCGTGTGTTCGGGCGTCGATTCACATGCAACGGTACCGCCGTGTGCCGCGATGATCTCCTTGGCAATAGCAAGGCCCAGGCCGGCACCACCGCGATTGGTCGCACGCGCCGCATCCAGGCGATAGAACTTCTCAAAGATCACCTTGAGCTTAGCCGCAGGGATAGGATCGCCCTGATTGATAAAGCGCACGCGCACGCCGCCATCCTCTTGGCGCCTGGCCTCAATCGTGATAGTCGAGCCCTCATAGCTATAGGCGACGGCGTTTTTCATGATGTTGTTGAACACGCGGGCCATCTTATCGCCATCCACGAGCACCGTCAGGTCCTCGCGAATATCAACTTGGGCTTCCTTATGCTGCTCGTTGAGGATGGGATAGAACTCCTCAGCCACCTGAGCCAGCAGCAACCCCAGATCAACATAGCCGCGCGTGAGCACGATATCGTGGAAGTCAAAACGCGTGATATCGAAGAACTCTTCGATGAGTGCATCGAGCCGGTGCGCCTTGTCGAGCGCCACGCCCGTAAAGTGTGCACGTTGCTCAACCGGCAGCTCAGGAGCCTCTTGCAGCAGCGAAAGATAGCCCACCACACTGGCAAGCGGGGTGCGTAGGTCATGTGCCAAGTACGTGACCAGATCGTCCTTGCGATGAGACTCGTCATGCAAGGCCTGCTGCACCTTGCGCTCGCGATCGCGCACACGGTTGAGTGCGCCCTCGACCTCCAGGAAGTCGCCGTCGATGTTGTCCCAGGTGTCGGGGTGATCGATCAGGCGATCTTGAATACGAGCGGCCAGCACACAATCGGCATGCTGCTCGCCCTGTTCGTAGCCCTGGTAGTACAGGGCGCGGCCACACAAGAACAGCACGCACGCGGCAAGCGCCAGCACAAAGCCAAGCATGTTGAATACAAAGCCGGCATCGAACAGCACCGGCCCTTCGATGCCGCCGAGCGCCATGGCGCCAATCGCCAACGTCATGGCCCACGCGGCGCCGCCAATCACCATGCAGCGGCGCACGATCTCAAATCGATCGATCAGCAAAAAGCCGGCAAGCAGCACCGCCAAGATTCCAGCGATGTTATCAATGCCAATCAGCAGCAGGGTCAACAAAAAGAGCAGCACCGTTGCAAGCGCGCGATTGTCGACAACCGACCTCACGTATTCAAAGAGCCAATCGGGCACCTCGAACGCTTGTCTATCGTCTTTTGTCATATCAAGATCCTCACAAGCGAAAAGCGTTATTCGATGATGTAGCCGACGCCCCAGACGTTTTTGATAAAGCGCGGCTTTTGTGCGTCGCCGCCAATCTTTTCGCGCAAGTGGCGAATGTGCACCATCACCGTATTGTTGGAGCCGGGCATAAAATCCTCGTTCCACACCGCGCGGAATAGGTCCTCCACGGCCACCACGCTGCCGCGATGCTCGATCAGATACAGCAAGATTGAATACTCGGTGGGTGTGAGGCGTACCGGTGCACCGTCCACCGTTACGGAACGAGCGTCGCGGTTGATCTCCAAGCCGTCGAGCTGAATGGTCGGCGACTCGGCCGCCTGTGCACGGCTACCGTAGCTGGTGTAGCGGCGAAGCTGAGCGTGCACGCGCGCGATGAGCTCCAGCGGACGGAACGGCTTAACCACGTAATCGTCCGCGCCAAGCGAAAGGCCCTCGATCTTGTCTTGCTGGGCATCGCGCGCCGTCAGCATGATCACGGGATAGGTATGGCTGGAACGGATCGTACGCAGCAGCTCAAACCCATCGATATCGGGCAGCATGACATCCAGCAGCGCCAGATCGAACTCCTGCTCCAAGATTGCCTTGGCGGCATCGGCCCCGCTATAGGCAATCTGGACGTCAAAGCCTTCTTTTGTAAGGTAGATGCCCACTAGGTCGGCAATGGCCTTCTCGTCATCAACTACCAGTATGCGCTCGTTCATGCGTGCTCCTCTCGCGCTCCATTATGCCCGAGGGGGCGCACGCCACACACAACAAGCGTGGGTGATTAAGTCGGCCTTAAGCACCCTTGTGCCCGTTCGGGCGCGGATGTGGGCCACGCACGCACGCGGTGATCGCCGACGCCGGCAAACGATATACTCTAGTTCCAGAAGAGACCATCCCGTCGAAAGCGAAATCCGTGAAGTCCCTCATCTCTTTTGCAAAGCGCTCAGCCCAGCTTGCCGCCGGCTTTGTCTGCGCTATCGCCCTTGCCGCTGGCGTGCCCACCGTCGCCGGCGCCCAAGTGCTCACGACCGACAATGTTTGCGGCAAAACCGCCGATGTGCGCGGTATCACGGCCGAAAACCTGCCCGATATCGATGCGACCAATGCCCTCGTCATGGGCAAAGACGGCACCGTCTACTATGCCCGCGATGCCGATGAGCATGTCAAAATTGCCTCGATCACCAAGGTCATGACCGCAATCCTAACCGTCGAGAATTGCAAGATGGACGAGAAGGTCACGGTAAGCAACGCCGCAGCCACCGTGGGTAATTCGACCGCTGGCTTGCTCGAAGGCGATGAGCTTGCCGTGGAGCAGGCACTGCGCGGCCTGATGATTCCCTCGGGCAACGACGCCGCCGTCGTGCTCGCCGAATATGTGGGCAAGAAGATCGAGCCTAAGACCAAAGACGCCGAGGCCACATTTGTGAAGGCCATGAACGGGCGCGCCAAGAAGCTCGGCTGCACCGGTACGCTTTTTGAAAACCCGCATGGTCTGGACTTTGATGAGTGGGCTGGCGATATGCACTCAACCGCACACGACGTAGCGTTGATGATGCAGGAGGCCATGAAAAACGACACGATCCGCAAGGTCGTAGCGAGCGAGGATTCCTGGATCGAGGTCACGGGCGCCGACGGCACCGACCATTCGCATTCCATGGACACGCATAACTATTTGCTGGGCCAAGATGGCAACATTGGCGGCAAGACCGGCACCACCGACGACGCGGGCTACTGCTTCACGAGCGCCTACAACCGCGACGACGACGAGATCTACACCGTCGTTTTGAACTCCACCACCACCGACCAGCGCTTTACCGATACCGCCACCCTTGCCAACTGGTACTACGGCCACAAGGTGACGGTTGCAATCGCCAACACACAGGAAAAGACCGCCAACGGCAACCCGCTTATGGCGCGCATTGGCCAAACCGACTGGACGGATAAGACGATCGACGCCACACTCGCCGATCCCACGGCGCAAGCGACCGTGTTTTCCCTTGCCGGCGAGGTGACCGAAAATGTTAGCTACGACGATCTTTCGGGCACGGTGCATGTGGGTGACAAGGTGGGTAGCGTCACGCTCAAGCAGGACGGCACCAAGATCGCCGTCATGGACCTGGTTGCCGACGAGGAAGGCGCAGGGCCGAATCCCATTGAATGGCTGCTCGTGAAGCTCGATCGCTTGGGCCGCCGCATCGACAACCGCCCACTCACAGCAGAAAGCGAGACCATAGCCAAGGCACCCGAGGTGTAGGGCGCAAGCATAATAAGCCCACTGAAAGGAGGCGTCCGAAAGGATGCCTCTTTTTTTGAGGGTTCGAATCCCCAGCGCCCTTTCTCGATAATAAAAAAGGGCCCTCGATGGGACCCTTCTTTAAAGTTAAACTGGCGGAGAGCTGGGGATTCGAACCCCAGATGCCCTTTTGGGGCATACTCGCTTAGCAGGCGAGCACCTTCGGCCTCTCGGTCAGCTCTCCGTAACAGCCGTTCTATAGTAACCAAACAGCCAAGGATGGGCAAGAGGAAATTTTCTAATTGCCTAGCAGCCTTTCCTCCTTGAAAGCTTCGCCTACCCCAGCGAGCGGTTGAGGGAACCGAGCTCATCGTTGCCCATGGTGCGCCACATTTGGAAGATGCAACCGCGTGCCAGGAAAAAGAAACCGTTGTCGACCAGTTGCACAGCGGCATCTGCCAGCTGATTCGTCACGGCGGGAACTGGCGGCAGCTCTAGGCCAGCCTTGTGGATGGTCTCAACCGCCTCCTCGAACGTCGGAGGCTCGCTAACGCCCATCTCGTTCATAAGGCCCTGCATTTCTTCCAGCGCGCTGCTGCCCGACTCCTCGCCGCGCGGCACCAGACGGTAACAAGCCAGCGCCAGGTCGAGCTGATCGCAATTCCAATAGGCAAACGCCAAGCGATAGAACAGGTAGCCGATTGCAGAACGATCGCTGGCAATACGTAGGCCGTGGCGCGCCACCTCGATAATCTCGTCAAAGCGCTCCAGACGCGCAAGCACGTTGATGAGCGCAAAGTGCGACTGCATGGACGAGCGCGCCAGATCGTAAAGATGGCGCACCTCGGGTAGTGCTCGTTCAAAGTCCTCTTGCTCGGCGTAAAAGCTGCAGATCTCGTGCTGGGCAAAGTACAGCGCATCGGGCGCACGAAGGATTCGCACAGAGCGGTCTTCTTCCAACACCGGTAGCACCATGCGCACCAGCTGGTTATCGCAAAACTGCGTTTGAACTGGACCTGTCGCCAAAAGCTCGGCGACAGTGCACTTAGCCTCCAACTCCTCGACAAGACGGGAAAAGCCTTCAAAAGCACCTGTACGGTCGACTTTTGCCTGCTCGCGCAATTCAACAACACGGGCCACGTATGGGTCGTCGTCCTCTTCCATGACCTCCAACTCGTCAGCCGTATCGGCAAGCAGCAGATCGCGCAGCGCCGGCGGCAGCGTGCGATGGTCATCACGCGGACGAGCATGAACCTCCGCCGGCTCAATCGTCTCCGGAGCGGTTGACTCATACGCCTCAAGTACACGCTTGCACGGCAGATCGTCCATGTCCATGCTCTCAAGATCCTTGGCGACAGGCACGCAATCGGCCAAATAGGCCGCGCGCCCAAAGAAATACGTTGCGACAACGCGCTCGCCCTGCTCACTGTCGGGAGCAGCAATCTGCACATAGCAGCGCGTGATGCAGGTGCCCGCGGCAAAACACGCTGCTGCAAGCGTGAGTGCCACGCGCGCATCGTGCTCCGCGGCCCAGATCGCACGCGCGTCCTCGTCCAGCTCGCGCCAAGCGTCATCTTGAGCGTCGTATTCACGTTGCGGCATGGCATCCACAACAGAGAGCCCAAACCGAACGAGCATAATCCCCTCGGCAACGTTTGCCCGATAGGTATAGTCGAGCCGCGTGACCACGTTAAGTGCCTCGACAATACGCGCGAAGCGGGTACGCACATCCCACTCACCGCCCGGCTGGCAAGCCACCGTACCCGGTTTGCCCCACGGGTTATCGCTCGAGGCCGTATCGAGCAGTCGGGGAACATCGTTGGTCGTCTTGGCGATATGCCACGCATCAAAGAGCGCGCAGCCCTCAAGGCTCGGCGAGGATGCCGCAGGGACCAATCCGGCCCCGATGCGCTCAAGGATGCCGGAGAGGCGGTTGAGACGGCACTCGATTGCAAGCAGCATGTCAATCTCGTCCTGGTCCAGCAGGCTGCGATCAAAATTGAGATAGAACAGCTTTGACCGGTCGATGCGCGCTAGGCTCATTTCGGACTTGGCGGCAATGGTGCGCAGACGGGGCAAGTCGACCTCGCTCATAAGGGCGGCGGCATAACGCTCGATACCGCTCGGATTCTCGGCATGGTCAACGCGGTAAAGCAGCGTCTCGATAGCATCGGGGAGCGGTGCCGTGTTAAAGCCCAAAAACACCTCGACCGGCTCGGGCAACTTTACGAGCTTGATCTTGTCGACAACGTTTTGCATACCCTCGTCGAGTCCGTCGGCGTCCGCCGTGCTCGCAATGGAATTTTCGGAGTCAGCGAATATCACGTAGCGCAGGAACATCGATGCCATGAACTCGCCGTAAGGAAGGGAGCGGGCCGAATTCCATGTCTCGTGATCGGACTGTTCGCGCATGGGGCCTTCGGGGGAGCCGACGGTTCGCGCACACGCGCGCATTGTGCCGTTGGCTCCCCTCACCATAATCTCACCAATACTGGAATCCGACTCGTCAAGGACGAGTTCCATGTCGGGATCGTTGGGCAGCGGAGCCTCGCTAACGGGGCGGTCCACCTTGTACACCTCACCCGAAACGCTTACGTAGCCCAAAAGCGACACATGACTTTTGCCAACGAATTCGACGACATAACAAGATTCATGCTGATCCTCGCCAAAGAGTTTCCAGACCACGCCATATGAGCGTCCCGCTGGCTGCTCGGGCATCGCCGGAAAGCGCTTCTTGGGATCGAGAAACCTGAGCTTGTATGTCGGACGCTCTGCCACGAAATATCACCCTGATCGGTCGTTGAGAGAAGGAGTGGTCGCGGATGGGCCGCGACACCTACTCGGAATCTTACACGAGTCGATAAGAAATCGTCCGCTTCACGCCCGCGCCTCGACCGAGGTTCGAATCCATGCGGTGTTGCCATAAAAGAAAAGCCCCCGTTGCCGGAGGCTTCAAGTTCGATTGGTGCGGCGTATAGGATTCCGCGCATCCGCTGCGCGGATCCGCACCGGCTTCGCCCGCCTGCCGGCGCGCTCGCCCGCGGGCTAAAAACGCTCCGCGTTTTCTTTACGCCCGCGCCTCGACCGAGGTTCGAATCCATGCAGTGCCGACGTAAAAGAAAAGCCCCCGTTGCCGGAGGCTTTTGATTTCAATTGGTGCGGCGTATAGGATTCGAACCTATGACGTTCTGATTCGTAGTCAGACCCTCTATCCAGCTGAGGTAACGCCGCAGCGCAAGACATATAAAACCACTTTAGCTTATTGGAGTCAAGCACAATTTCAAACTTTTTTGTGGAACGCGGTTTTGTCATGCTGCCCCGCATATACTGCCGTTCCCCGTACGATTGATTGGCTTTTCGATCACGTCAAACTTGGCATCAAGTTCCCTCAGGAGCGATCTCACCCGCTGGGCACAATCATAATCGGCAAACGAGATGCTCAGCATGCGCGCGACCTGGTTGGAAGTCCCAACTCCATAGAAGTGCTCCAGCGCCACAAGCCCCTCGTGCGTCACAAAGGTCTCGACCACATGCGGCGACTCCTCAAAGCACCATTGGGTCAACGGACCCTCACTCGTCTGTCGAACCACCAGGCCGCCCATGCCAGACGGCTCACACGTTACAAGCAGGTACTCCCCGCCCTCGTCGCTCTCAAACAAAACCACCCGATCATCAAACAGCTCCATCGCGTCCCCTTTCTCTCGCTCTTATTTAGCAAAAGCATAGCAGGTGGATGGCTGTATTCAGAACAGTTGTTCGTGTGTTTTCTATTGAGCTGTCCGCACGGCATGATATGGACCTGTGCACGAAATAGGGCGCCCCCGAAGGAGCGCCCTTGCATATCCCCTATGCAGCCAAGTTACGCGACCGGCTCGATCTTCTCGAGACCGCCCATGTAAGGACGCAGAACCTCGGGGATCGTGATGGTGCCGTCGGCGTTCTGGTAATTCTCCAGAATGGCGGCCATGGTGCGGCCGGCCGGCAGGCCGGAACCGTTGAGAGTGTGCAGGTAGCGCGAGCCCTTGAAGTTCTCAGGGTCGCGATACTTGATGTTGGCGCGGCGAGCCTGGAAGTCACCGCAGTTGGAGCAGGAGCTGATCTCCTTGTAGGCGTTGTAGCTCGGCAGCCAGACCTCGACGTCGTAGGTCTGACGGGCAGAGAAGCCCAAGTCGCCGGTGCACAGGCTAATCACGCGATACGGAAGGCCCAGCTGCTGCAGCAGGTACTCGGCCTCGGCGGTCATGCTCTCGAGCTCCTCGTCGGACTCCTCCGGCTTAGCGAACTTGACCATCTCGACCTTGTCGAACTCGTGCTGACGGATGATACCGCGGGTGTCGCGACCGGCGGAACCGGCCTCCTCACGGAAGCAGGGGGTGAAGGCGGTGTAGCGGCGCGGCAGGGTGTCGGCATCGAGGACCTCGCCGGCGTGCAGGTTGGTGAGCACGACCTCGGCGGTGGGGATCAGGAAGTTGTCACCCGAGACGTGATAGGCGTCGTCCTCGAACTTGGGCAGCTGACCCGTGCCAAACATGGTCTGACGCTTGACGACGATGGGCGGCCACCACTCCTTAAAACCACGGCTGGTGTGCGTATCGAGGAAGAAGTTGATGAGGGCGCGCTCCAGGCGGGCGCCGGCGCCGCCGAGAACGGTAAAGCGGCTGCCGGAGAGCTTGTTGCCACGCTCGAAGTCGAGGATGTCCAGATCGGTGCCCAGATCCCAGTGCGGCTTAAAGTCGAAGTCGAACTCGCGCGGGGTGCCCCAGCGGCGACGCTCGATGTTCTCGTCCTCGTCCTTACCGTACGGGGTGGCATCGCACGGAATGTTGGGCAGATGAGCCATGAAGTCGTACTGCTCCTGCTCGAGAGCGGTGCGGCGCTCGGCCAGACCGTCAATCTTCTCGTTGACGGCGCGCACGGCCTCCTTGGCGGCCTCGGCCTCGTCCTTCTTGCCCTCCTTCATCAGGGCGCCGATCTTCTTGGACTCGGCATTGCGCGTAGCCTGGAGCTCCTCGACCTCGGTGATGACGGCACGGCGCTCGTCGTCGAGCTCAAAGAACTTCTCGCGATCCCAAGACGTCTGGCGGTTAGCCATGGCGACATCGATGGCATCGGGGTTCTCGCGAACAAACTTGATATCAAGCATTAGATCCTCCGGCGATATACATTCCATTTAGGTTGCAACCTTGTACATGTATGGGCAAGTATATACTTATGAGCGTTTACGACCCAACTCAACTACGCAAGAAGGCACCCAATGGACGCAGTTTTTTCCTTTTTGTTTGGCACCCGCACCGGTTTTGCCATCCTTTTCGCCGGCGGCATCCTGTTATTTGCGATTCTTGCCTTTGTAATGGAGAAGCGTACCCATAAGATGTACGTCGACCGCGGACCCAAGTCCGAGAATGAGGAAGACAGCTTCTGGGACTAACCTGCCAAAAAGGGACAGGTTTATTTTGGTCGGTTTTATCTGGGCAAACGCAAGCGCCCCGCAACTGGAATTGAGCCAGTTGCGGGGCGCTTTTCGCACATACGACAAAACCGCAGGAAAAACCTGCCAAAATAAACCTGTCCCTAAATGGCAGGTTTTACTGGAGGGTTGCGTCGATTGCCTTGACCAGGGCGCTGCGCATGCCGGCGTCCTCGAGCGCAACGACGCCCTTGATGGTGGCACCACCGGGCGAGCATACGGCATCCTTCATCGCCGCAGGATGCTGGCCAGTTGCAAGCTGCAGCTTTGCCGTACCCAGCACCATCTGGCTCACAATGCGATAGGCATCGGCACGCGGGATACCGTGCCTGACCGCCGCATCGCCCAGGGCCTCGATTGCCATAGCGACAAATGCCGGAGCGCAACCACCCACCGTGCCGCCCACAAACAGTAGGCTCGTATCGAGCTCGACCACCGCACCGAGCTTGCCAAGCAGATCAAGCACCACTGCGCTCTGCTCATCACTAAGCGTGGAAGCCTTCTCGCAAGCGATGACGCCCTCGCCCACCGAAACCGGTGTGTTGGGCACCGTCGAGACATGCGCGACGCCCGGCAGGACCTGCTCCCACTTGGCACTGTCCCAGATCCAGGCAACCGACAGAACGACCTTTTTGGCAAGAGCATCCTTGAGCGGGGCGAATACCTTCTCGATCATGTACGGTTTGACCGCAGCGACCACGATATCGGATGCGGCGACAACCTCGGCGGCATCGTGACAGGCGACCATGCCGCGCGCCTCGCAGCGCTCAACCAGTGCGTCGTAGCGACCCGCGCAGGCGCACATGTCGCTCGCAGCTACACCGGCAGCGATCCAGCCATCGGCCATAGCGCTCGCCATATTGCCAAAACCGACAAACCCAATCTTCATATCTCATAGTCCTCTCAGACACGCTCTTCAAAAACGAAAGCTATTGTCCCACGCCATTGTTTCGTATTGCCGACCTATTTGTGATACGGCTCGCCACGACTGATCTTGCAGGCACGGTAAATCTGCTCTAGCAGCACCACACGCGCCAGGTTGTGCGGCAAGGTAATGCGTCCAAAGCTGAGCATCTCGTCGGCGCGGGCGCGCACCTCATCACTCACGCCGTCCGAACCGCCGATTACAAAGGCAATGTCGCTGCTGCCTCGCAGCATAAGATCGTCGAGCCTCGCCGAGAGCTCCTCACTCGAACGCTCCTTGCCCTCAATGGCCAGCAAAATCACATGCGCTCGAGGCGGCAGAGCGGCAAGAATCGCCGCGCCTTCTTTGTCGCGCGCGGCATCCACGCCGCCCGCCTTGGCCGGATCGATATCGGCCACCTCGCGGATATCCACCTTGGCATAGGCACCTAGGCGCTTGGTGTACTCAGCGCACGCGTCCTTCCAAAAGCGTTCCTTGAGCTTACCGACGCAAACGACGGTGTATTTCACGCGCGTCTACTCCTTCGAATCGTTTTGAACTTTGCCGGCGGCCAGCATCTGCTCGAACATCGAGGCCGACTGCGAAAAGTCGCTCGGCAACACGACCGTCGAGTTTTTGCCCGTACGTGCGAACTCCGTCATCATCTCGGACCACTGCGTAAACATAAACAGCTGGTTGGCCTCGTCGTTACCGACGCCCGTCTCCTGGATAATCTCGAGCGAATCCTTGATGCCCAGCGCGATGGCCTTGCGCTGGTTGGCGATGCCTTCGCCTGCCTTTTCCATCGCCTCGGCCTCGGCGGTCGCCTCGGTGACGTGCTTGATGCGGTCAGCCTCGGCGAGCTCCTGCGCGGCAGCGCGCTTGCGCCGGGCGGCGTTGATGTCGTTCATGGAGTTCTCAACCTCGGTCGGCAGTGCGATTTTGGTGATGAGCGTCGACACGAGGGTGAAGCCGTAGGCGGCCATCTGCTCGGAAACGGTAGCGTTGACGTCCTTGGCGATGCCATCCTTCTTGGCAAAGACCTCATCGAGTGTGTAGACGGGGATGGAGGAGCGCAGGGCGTCGGTGATGAAGTCGCGCATCTGGTCGACGGGCTCCTGCAGCATGTAGTAGCTCTTGTAGATGCCCGAATCTGCCGGGCCAGCACCCATGTCATAGCTCACGTGATATTGAGCCGAGACCTCGAGGCCGATGGTCACGTTGTCCTGGGTCTTAACGTCGATGCCAAAACCGTTTTTCATGGTGCGCAGACTCACCGTGGCGGCCTTGCGGTCGATCACGGGCACCTTCACGTGGAAGCCCGCGTTGACGATACGATTGAACTTACCCAAGCGCTCGATGATCACAGCGTGCTGCTGCTCAACGACGTAGCAGGCGTTGGGGAGCAGCAGCAACAGGATGATGATGGGAATCAAAAGGCTGGTAAGGGCGGCGATGATACCGGAAAACAACATGGTCTCTCCTCTGATAGGCACACGTTGGCATTAGGATACCCGCACGAAGCAGCCACGTGACACCAACAAGAGGACCCATGGTCAAAAAAGGCCAAATATGAGTACTGTTACCAGTTTAGTAACAGCGTATTTGGGTCAAAATCGCCTCTTTGAACCCGAGGCCTATCGAAATTACTTCATTTTGTCTCAAGGTTGAGCCAAATTAGCGTACATCTGTTGCGTAAAATGAGCAAAAATGGCTTCGTGAAATGTCTCTATTTTCGTGACAGTACTCATATTTGCCACTTTTTGACCACAGGGGCATCTACCGCGCAAAATCGATAGGTCAAATCTGCCAAAAACGGCCCGTAAAAGAGCCCCCATTGCTGGGAGCTCTTTCAATCAATGGTGCGGGCGAAAGGACGTCCGCGTATCCGCTTCGCGGATCCGTACCGGCTTCGCCCGCCTGCCGGCGGACTCGCCAGCTCGCTAAAAACGCTCCGCGTTTTCTTTACGCTCGCTCCTTCGCAGGTTCAAGTCCCTGCGGTGGGCCCGTAACAAAAAAGCTCCCATTGCTGGGAGCTCTTTCATTCAATGGTGCGGGCGAAAGGACTTGAACCTTCATGGGGTTGCCCCCATACGGACCTGAACCGTACGCGTCTGCCAATTCCGCCACGCCCGCGTGCAGGAATTAGAATAACGGAGCGCCATCGCGAACGCAAGAACTATTTTTGAAAAAGTTTGCAGGCATTTTCCCAAGCGGCCTGCGCAATCGCCTCAGCATCCTCGCCGGTGCGATCGACACGATCATTGACCAGCGCGTTTGCCGTGATAGAAATCATTGCCGGCTCGCACTCAAGACCACGAATGGGCTCCGGCGCCATATACGGGCAATCCGTCTCGAACAAAATGCGATCGAGCGGGGTCGCCGCAAATGCCTCGCGCACGTCGTCGTTGCGCTTAAAGGTTGCCGCGCCGCCATAGGCGATATAGCAGCCCAAACCCACAAAGCGCTCCATCGTGGCTCGATCCTCGCCAAAGCAGTGCAGTACGCAACCTGCCTGAGGCACACCCACCTCGCGCAGCACGTTGTACGCATCCATATGCGAGGTGCGCTCCCCATCCGAGTCCTCGTGCCGCAGGTGCAGCTCCACCGGCACATTGCGGCGCACGGCAACTTCGAGCTGACGTGCCATGCAATCAATCTGCACGCTATGGGGCGCCGGCGCGATGTCATCATCGTAATCCATGTGGTAGTCCAGACCGATCTCGCCGATACCAGCGCACAAAGGGTCATCGAGCGCGGCAACGACCTGTGCGTGAATGTCGTCGGTATAATCCGGCGCGCCATAGGGGTGAACGCCAGCGAGATACTTGATCTGCGGAATATCCCGCATCGGCAGAATTTCGCGCACCAGCCAGTCACTATAGTCCGTCACGCTGCGCTTGTCGGCGATGGGGTCGAACATCGTCGCCAACAGGTCGACGCCCGCGGCTTTGGCGCGCACGAGCGTCTCGGGCACTTCTTTGCCCCAAAACGAAAGCAGATGCGCATGCGTGTCGGCAAGCGGTGCCAAGGGCACGGGACAAGCAACCGTCTTCTTTTTCTTGGTAAACGTCACGCGTTCGGCATTAGGCAACATGGATTAGCTCCTGGGCCAGACGAACAAAGTCGGCAACATCAAGCGTCTCGGCGCGCGTGGTGGGTGCGATACCGCAAGCCTCAAAGGCGGTATCGAGCACGTCCTTGGCAAAACCGTTGGCGCTCATGGAATTGCGGATGGTCTTGCGACGCTGAGCAAATGCGGCATCAATCACGCGGGCCACAAACTCGCGATCGAGTCCTTCGGGCACCACGCCGTCAACACGGTCGATACGCACGACGGCCGAGTCCACATGCGGTGCCGGCATAAAGCAACGCGGCGGCACCTCAAAGCGACCCGTAACCTGCGCATACAGGCCGAGCTTTGCCGTATAGCCGCCATAGGTCTTGCTACCCGGCACTGCGGCAATGCGATCGGCAACCTCCTTTTGAACCATGACGACGGCGCGCTTGAGCGCGGGCATCGCCTGGAAGAACTGCAGGATGATCGTCGCCGCCACGTTATAGGGCAGGTTCGCGACACATACCGTCGGCTCACCGCCCGCAGCCTGCTCAATCTGCCCCGGCGTCACTCTGAGCGCGTCGCCCATGATAAAGCGGAAGTTGGCGTAGTCGGCGGCGTGGGCATCTAGCACCGGCTCGAGCTCGGGATCGGCCTCGATCGACGTGACGCACGCCGCCTCCTGCAGCAGCGCAAGCGTGAGCGTACCAACGCCCGGGCCAACCTCGAGCACGCGCTCATCGCCCGTGAGCTCGGAAAGCTCGCAAATGCGCTCAATTACATGGTTGTCGATCAGGAAGTTCTGGCCCAGGCGATGCTTGGTCGCAAGGCCAAACTCCTCCAGCAGCTCCCTTGTTGCCGTAGGATTTGCCAAAGGCGAAGTTGTCATAGTTGCCTCCTTAGCATGGTGGCGGCGTCTTGAAACAAAAGGGCATGGACCGTTGCGGCCATGCCCTTACATCTAAACAGCAAATTGCCGATATGGCGCGCGGCGTCTTAGCCCAGGCGCGGGAACAGCGGCTCGCCCTTCTCGACGGGCTGGCCACCAGCAAGCAGACCCCAAGCGCAAATGCCCTTGAGGTCGTCGCTCGCGGCCTCGTCCTCGCAGGACAGGCGGCGCAGGGCCTCGGCAGAGGTCTGGGGCATGAGCGGCATCAGCAGGTGAGCGGCAATGCGGATAGCCTCGAGCAGGTTGTAGATCACAAATGCCAGCTCGTCAGCCTTGGCCTCGTCCTTGGCAAGCGCCCAGGGCTCAGAGTCCTCGATATAGTGGTTGGCGGCGTGGATGAGCTCCATGACCTCGTCCTTAGCTCCGCCGTAATCGAGCACGTCCATCTTGGCCATGTAGCGCTCGACCAGGCCGTCGGCGATCTTTGCCAGCGGATTGTCAAACGCATCGAACGATGCGGGCTTAGCGGGCGCGCAACCGTCAAAGTACTTGCCGCTCATGTTGAGCGAACGCGAGATGAGGTTGCCCCAGCTGTTGGCCAGGTCGGCGTTGTAGACCTGCTCCATACGATCGAAGCTGATGGCGCCGTCGGTACCGGGAACGACGTCGGTCATGAAGTAGTAGCGATAGCCCTCGACGCCCAGCATGTCGATAACGTCCTGCGGAGCGATGGCGTTGCCGCGGCTCTTGGACATCTTCTCGGCCTTGCCAGTCTCGGCATTGCGCACGGTCAGGAAGCCGTGGGCAAAGACGTGCTCGGGCAGGGCCTCGCCGATGGCCATGAGCATGGCGGGCCAAATGACGCAGTGGAAGCGGATGATGTCCTTACCCACGATGTGGAACTGCGCGGGCCAGCGATAGGCCAGCTCGGCACGCGCCTCGTCGGTGTCGACACCGTAGCCGACGGCCGTCATATAGTTGAGCAGCGCATCGAACCACACGTAGGTCACGTGGCCCTCGTCAAACGGGACCTGAATGCCCCAGTCAAAGCTCGTGCGGCTCACGGAAAGGTCGTTAAGGCCGCCCTCGACAAAGCTACGCACCTCGTTCATGCGGAACGCAGGCTCGACAAAGTCGGGGTGCTCGTCATAGAGCTTGAGTAGCTTGTCCTGGAAAGCGGAAAGCTTAAAGAAGTAGGACTCCTCCTGCACGCGCTCAAGCGGACGGTGGCAGTCGGGGCACAGGTGCTGGCCGACGTTGCCGTACTCCTCGTCGCCCTTCTGGACCTGCGTATCGGTGAAGTAGGTCTCGTCAGGCACGCAATACCAGCCGTCGTAGCTGCCCTTATACAGGTAGCCGGACTCCTTCATGCGCTCCCACAGGTACTGCACGGCATGATGCTGGCGCGGCTCGGTGGTGCGGATGAAGTCGTCGTTGGAAATCTCGAGCTTGCTCCAAAGCTCCTTGAAGTGCGGAGCTTGGCTGTCGGTCCACTCCTGCGGCGTCATGCCGTGCTTGGCCGCGGCCTCGGCGACCTTCTCACCGTGCTCGTCCATGCCGGTCAGGAACTTGACGTTATAGCCGGCGGAGCGGCGATAGCGAGCCTGAACGTCGGCGATGATGGTGGAATAGGCCGTGCCCAGGTGCGGATCGGCGTTGACGTAGTAGATGGGCGTCGTGATAAAGAACGAAGGCTTGCTTTGATCCATGGGGTTTGTCCTCCAGAAAAACGTTGCATACAGGGGATGATTCTAGCGCAAGGGCTGGATATCCTCCATCTATTGCATATCGAGCACTATGGCATAGACATCGCGCTTGCGGCGCGAATACTTCTGAGACAGGCGCTTGGCCACCGCAGAGGCGGGCTCCCCCTCCTCGAGCGCGGCGCGGATATCCTCGCGCAGGGCCTCGTCGGAATCCGCTACCGAGGCGCCAACCGGCACGATGCCGGCATCCTCGTCCTCGCTCGGCGGCGCGATGACCAGCGCAATCTCGCCCTTTACCTCGCCGCGAGCACGCAACTCTTCGGCGAGCTGGGCGGCGGGCCCGCGCAAGACCTCCTCGTGCAGCTTGGTGAGTTCGCGGCAGACGGCAACCTCACGCTGGGGAAAGACCTCCGCCACGGCCTCGAGCGTCGCCACGATGCGATGTGGAGACTCGTAGAAGATGAGCGCACCGGGCACCACGGCAAGGCGCTGCAAACGGCGCACACGGTCGCCGTGCTTCCGGCCCAAAAAGCCCTCGAAGAAAAAATGCTCGCAGGGAATGCCGGACGAAACGAGCGCCGTGACGCAAGCGGAGGGCCCGGGGATAACCTCTACGGGCACATCGGCCTCACGCGCCGCCTTGACCAGCGCCTGGCCGGGATCGGACACACTCGGCATGCCGGCATCCGAGGCAAAGGTGAGGGTCTCCCCCGCCAGCAGACGGTCGACCAGGCCGGCGGCGCGGCTGGCGATCACATTCTCGTCGCAACGGACAAGCGGTTTGGAAATGCCCAGGTGCATCAGCAACTTCGACGTCACACGCGTGTCTTCGCAGCAAATGGCATCGGCGACGGCAAACGCCTCGCCAACGCGCGGGGACAGGTCGCCCAAGTTGCCGATGGGTGTGCCGACCACATAGAGTTTGCCCGTATGGGCGCCGTTTTGCGTCATATCAACCTATTCAATCATGCCGCGCTCGAGCGTACCGAGCGCCGCGCGGGCGTCCCATGCTGCAATGCGCTTCTCGGTCTTCCACGTTTGAAAGAACCAACCGGCAGCCGGTGCAAACGAAGCCAGCTGGTTGGCGATAAACACGCGCTCGTAGGCATTGCGGCCCTCGGGCGTAACCGACGAGTTGGCAAAGATCGCCGCGCCCGACCATTCGCCCACCAGCACGGGGAACCCAGTCGAAATCGCTTCTTTAAGCTCGCGCTTGTTGCGCGAAATCGCCGTCGTCAGCCCGCGGGGGCTCGTGATGTCGAGCGCATACTCGTCGCGGTAATGGTACAGGTGAAGGTCCATGTAGACGTTCTTGTACTTGGCGCCGCGCATAAAATGCTTCCACTCGCTGGGATGCCCCGACGACGAGAAGACGACGATTTTATCCTCGGGCATATACGAACGGACGAGCTCGTAGGCATCGCGATAGAAATTGCGCAGGTAGTGAGCAGGAATGCCATCCGTCATGGTAAAGAGGCTCTTGTGAACGCTCATCTGCGGCGTGTCCAGCAGCTCGATGCCCAGCAGGCTCTCGGCCTCGCAATAGCGATCGGCCAGGCGCTCGAGCACGTCGAGCGCGACATGACGGCCGTTGGTGGACGAATGCCACTCGGCAACAGCCTCCGGCGTGGTGGGCGAATCGTTGGAATCGCCCTGGCCACCGGGCACCGTCGCCAAATCGAGCAGCACGCGGATGTTGTACTTGGCGGCCCACTCAATTGCACGGTCAATGTAGTCGACAACCGAGATGTAGGACGCATCGGACTCCTGCGAGCCAAAGGCATACCAGGGCATCGGCAGACGCACGGCATTGAGGCCGATCTGCGCCATGCGGCGAAAATCGTCCTCGCTCACAAACGTCTCGTAATGACGGCGCATGCGCTCGTTATAGGCGACGGTGCCCATGGCCTCCTGTAGCTCGGCCGCGTTGGATGCACCGGTCGCCGCATACAGCGACGGGGTCACCCAAGGCTCGGGAATAAACCAGCCAGAGAGATTAACGCCGAGTATCCTCTCCATCACTGCCCCCTTCGGATCGTGCAGGCCGAGCCTGCATCGTATTGCATAGGAAAAGTATCGTTTTGAGTATACCCACGCGTGCGGGCAGACGACCGAACGGTCTGTAAAGTGGCGCAAAAGCGGAAGGAATGTCTGGGGCGGGCGGGTACGAGCTGGTGCGCCGAGATGTACACGCACGTCGGAAGCAAGCTCCGGAAAGCGCATCCCATTCTTTCCCTCAATAAAGAGATGCGTTTTCCGCGGACGCTACATAAAAGAAAAGGACCCCTTTGCAGAGGTCCTAGTCAATTCAAGGTGGCGGGGAAGGGAATCGCGTCCGCGCGCTGCGCGGACGGACCGCTGCGGCGCTTACGCGTTTACTCAGCTCCGCGCCCTCACGGGGTTCGATTCCATGTGGGGGCTGCATAAAAGAAAAGGACCCCTTTGCAGAGGTCCTAAACAATTCAAGGTGGCGGGGAAGGGAATCGAACCCCTGACACGAGGATTTTCAGTCCTCTGCTCTACCAACTGAGCTACCCAGCCATTTGAGGTGTGCCTTGTTTCAAGGCTTGATTAGTATAACCAAGGACGCGTTCCGGTCAACCGAGAATTTTAAAAAAGTTTTTGAGCACAGCCTCGGTTCTATAAATCGGCACGTCAGAGGCATCAGCCGACAGCAAGAAGTTTTTCACTCAGAGCCGCACGGGCAAACTCACTTGGCGTCATCCCCTCGGCAGCCGCCAGTCGACGAATGGCCTCCTTCATTCCCAGAGGAATCTTGACCGACAGCGTTGCCGTCCCCTCACCTGAGAGTGGGGGCCGTCCATGCACGATTCCACCAACGGTGTGTTCGCCATCCGGAAACTCTCCGCGCTCGTACGACTCGCACCACGCGTCAATCATTTCATCCGTTACAACCTGACCATTAGCGGTCGCATACGCCTTGCCCATCATCGACCCCCTTTGCCGAACCTGTTCAATCTCCTGCCAAACTTACCCAAATTCGTATGACGGAAGTCAGCTGTCGCTAATTCTTAAGCCGGCACGCGTTGGAGAGCAGGGGTCGAAACAATGATTGAGGGACGCTCTAGTACGGCCCAGGCGCCGGGGCAGGAGCACATACGCCAGGGACGTACGTTTTCGTAGCATACGAGGACATAGCCGCGCGCATCGATGAAGGCGATGTCGATGGGATAGGCCATAAAACACGTATGGACCGAAGAGCAGCGTGGAAACGCCATGACGAGCGGCAGGCCGTTGGCGGCAACCGGACGCCGTCCCAGCATGCCGCGCAGGCGCACGACAGACGACTCCGCCACCGCAAACTCGGCCGGCGTCCAACCCAGCCTGTTGAGTGCCCGCGCGTAGGCGATGTAGGACGAGACCGCGGTCACATGACCACCCCCGGACGCCATGGATCGACCGTCACCGCGCGCTCGTGCGACAACGTTGTCGGCGCCCCCAGCGAAACGCCAGCGATGCTGAGAGAAGTCGGCCACGGCTCATAGTGCATGGTGCAGGTGTAGGTCCTAAACGTACCGGATAGGGAGAGCAGGCCACCATCCGATGCCTCCGCGCCTTGCTCGCTCGACACTTCGATCCGCAAGTCATAGCCTTCCATGGCATTCAGAATTTGAGTCTGGACCGTCGCCGAGGCATCGGCAGAGCTTTCGTCGCCCTCCCCCTCCGACGCCACGGCGTGCGCCAACACGATGTCGGGTACCACGCGGTCGAAGCGCGCGACAGCGCTGGCAAAGATCATGACGTTGTACACGATGAGTGCCAGCACCAGCAAAACGGGCGTAACCACTGCCATCTCCACCGTCGCTTGGGCGCGCTCCTCGCGCAGACGCATGCGGATACTCATTACGACCCACCGCCCAGAGCGCCAACCAGCGTGGCGACATCGACGGTGAGTGGGACGGAGCCGCCGCCGGGCAGAGGAATCTCCGCAAGCGTGAACACCGTACCGCTAATGGTGCGTTCGACTTGATATTCCAACGCCTCGCAAAGCGCCTTGGGATCGGTCACGCCCAACGGAATATTTCGCAGCTTGTCTTGCGCTTGAGAGAGACCAGCAATGTCAGACCCCGGACTCTTAATGACGTTGGCGGAATCGGTCAGCACCGGCTTTCGCAGGCGCAAGTCGCACGGTTCCAGACCCAACGCCGCCATGGACGCCGAAACGGTATCGCCGAGCCACGATGCGATGGAACCCAACGCGCCGCTGCTCCCTCCTCGGCCTTTAATCATCTCGTCCATAAGTTCGTCGGCCGAACCTTGGATATCACCGTATCCCACAAGCAGCCGTCCCCAAACATCCATGACGCCGTCGAGCACGTCGGCAACGCCGCCCGAGCGTTCCTTCAATGTCGAGAAAAATCGCGAAAGCACGTTGTTTTGCGCCGTCGCCTCATCGGGCGCCAGCACCGCGGCAGAGATGGCACCGCGATCGCCAAGCCTGATTGCCGTGTTAAACGAAGAGTTGAGCTCATCGGGGCTCGAGATGGCACCCGAAACCGCAAAGGCAACCACGCCGTTGCGACCGGGCGGCGCGATACGCGGACGCTCACCCGAAAGCGCTTTAATGGCCTGGTCAAACGCATTGCCTGCACGGTTGGCCTCATCCTCGGTCTGACGCATGAGCTCAAGCTCTTTGTTCCGACATTTGACGTATTCCTCCAAGGCCTTTTTGAACTCGTCGAAGTGATATTCGAAGCCGTTTTCGATAGAGGTTGAAGGCGCCGCAACAGCACCAAGCGACAAAACGCCAAAATGGCATTTGCTGCATTTATCCTGTCCATCGTAATCGGCAACCGAAGCAAATCCGTTCGGCGTCCCTTTCTTATAGTTAGGGCAGGTCGTCCCGTAATGCAGATACGCCTTGTCATCGTTCACGCTCGTCGGCCACACCGCATCGGTATAGAGTTCCGTCGCCCGAACCTCATCAGAGTTGCGCGGCAGCAGCGGAATATAGGAGGAAACCCTGTCTCCGTTCTCGGTTATATGTGCCCGATCGACCTCCGCGCTCGCATAGGTATAAAACGCCCTACGCGCCGCAGACTCTGCCTTCATCTCGACACTCGAGCCGTGGGGCTTCTCATTTGTCAGACGCCAATGGTAGTAGTCCTTCGCGCGATCAAGGGCAACTTGGGGCTCCCACGTAACGCTCGATGAGTAATGCGGATTTTGAACACCGGAGAGATCCGTTAGGCTTTTCGCACGCTCCCACATGCAAGAACAGCTGCCGACCGAGCCCTTGTCAGACCCACCACAATCCGCCAGCCAAGCACGCTCTTTAGCCTTCGCCGTGTCCTCAGAAGCCTTCCGCAGCTCCTCGGCCGCACACTCTAAATCATCTGATGTGTCTTTAATGGTATCGGTCGAGATCTCTGATCCTTTGAGCGCAGCGAAGTCAGACTCGGATGTCCTGGGCACGGCAAGCGCCGTACCGGTATAGGTCACACTATCGGTATCCTGCGCCGACACCGCCTGCGTGGCACGCGCGGCGATCAGATACGGCAGAGCCGTCTCGATTTTCTGCAAGCCTTCCGATGCGCTTTTGGCAAACTTGTTGCGCGTTTTAATGATCTCGATCCCAGTGTCGACCATATTGCCGGCAACCGGCTCGGCACCCGGAATGAGGATGGCGACCAGACCCGTCCCGATCGTGGCAAACCCCGCCAGCCCCAGACTCAAGATGCTCGCATCAACCACCGTGGCAGCCGTGTGATAGGACGACACTACGTTGGCACCCGCCAGCGCGCCGCTATCGGCCGCCACCTGGGTATCCCCCGCGCGCGACATGCTCCATATCGCCGCGGTCGACGAAAACAACAACGTGAGCACCGCTAGGATGACCACGGCAGAGGAAAGCGTGGTGTAGGCACCGTCTTCGATAAACAGGTCGATACCGGCTCGACCCATAAAGCCGCCTCGTTTGCGATGGCAGCTCGGACGGCGTGTCAAAACGTGTCTAGACCAGAAGCGCTTAATCCCATGCAGCAATCCACGAATCATAATCTCCCTCCAGCCATTCGGGACGCGATTGATACGAGACATCGACCTTGAGCTCAACGTAGCCGCCCTCGGCGGTACCACCCATAGCCTGCGCAAACGCACCGATCACAGGCAACGGCTTGACCTCGCCGGAAACGGACACGGACGAGACGCCACCCGCACCGGCCCGGCCAAGCTCGATATCCCACGACAACGGCCCGCCGGCATGAAAGATCGAAACGTTGGGCACTGCGGCAAGCCGGCGGCGGGTAAACTCCTTAAGATCGTCGTCCTCCGCCGTCGTCGTGGTCATGAGCCGCGCGGTCTCGGCGGCGGCAGACTCCATGACCGCGCGCGTATAGAGCAGGCACACCGGTTGCAGTGCGAGAAGGATGAGCGTCAGAAACGTCGGCAGCAAAAAAGCGGCCTCGACCGTAGACTGCGCCCGGTCCTCGCGCGCGATATCAATACAACGCGATGTCCTTAGCGCCCGCAGCGGCGTCGATAACCGACATCGAGGCAACGCCATGGGATGCCGCCCGCTCAACCAGCGCCGCCAAGCGCCCATCGGTGCCAGCACTCCAAAGCCCCGCGATCGCCAGCACGATCGATAACAGCGCCACCGTGACAATGGCGTATTCCACAGTCGCTTGGGCAACCTCTTCACGCAGAACGCCATGCATTTCACGATCCCTCCTTTGAGTTCGATGCCTGCGGGCTCAGGCGGATCACGCGCAGGCGGCACGAGGCATCGCCGGCATCCGCAGCAACCGTCACCATATCGACCCAGCCACGTCCATCGCGCACGATGGCGCCCCATACGTTGCCCTTAATATCGAGATAGCCGCTCAGGGCGAGCTGGGCCGTTGGCACCTCGCGGTAGGCGCGTAACATATCCGCCGCTGCCTCGGTCATCGGTCGGTCCTCGGACCATGCAAGCCGGACCGCAATCGCGTTGCCCTCAGGCGAATCCGTCGCAGTGCCAGACCGCTTGTCGAGCGTCCGCAGAAAGGTTTGCGCCGTGACAGCGACATCCGAATCGTCCGTATCTCGCATCTCATCATTTTGAGACGCCACTGCCGAATCTGAGCCCGAATCGGAGGCGATCCCAGGACGCTGCTGCCGCGCGGCGTTAAGCCCCCAAAGCACCGCCGCTATCGCCACGGTCAGGCAAGCAAACACCAGCAGCACCCCGATGGGGCGCTCGCCCTCTACAGGCTGTTGATGCCCTCGCTGATAGCGTTCCATAGATCTTGGACCTTGCCCTTAAATGCGACGATGGCGATAATCGCGATCACCACGAGCACGCCGACCAAGATGGCATACTCGGTGGTACCCTGTGCGCTCTCCTCCTGCAATAGCTCCTTGGCGCACTGACGAACATGTGCCGCCCGGCAAAACGCCCAGCCCTGGACCTTGCCAGCAGCGTCAGTCATCGTGTTCATGTATTCCTCCCTACATCATCCCGCCTGCTCCCAGCAGCGGGCCCAATATGGACAGAAGCAACGCCGGCAAGATGAGCGTGCCGGTGGGAATCAGCAGCTTGACGGGCGCACGCTCGATCTCGCGCTCGACCGCGGCGCGATGAGCCGCACGGATCTCGCGACTTTGAGCGGCCAGCGTCTCGGCAAGTGGGGCACCCAGGGCGAGCGCCTGCCCCACCGTGATGGCAAAGGTCTCGAGCGCTCGCACGTCCAGGTCGCGCGCGGCGGCCAACAACTCGTCCTCACGCGTGCCCACGCCCACCTGCCACGCCATGCAGGCTCGCTCAAGGCGAAGAGCCAGCACTGACCGGCGGTTGGCGCAGAAAATCTCAAGCGCCGCATCAAACGAAAGACCGGCCGAAAGACCCAAGCGAACAACATCGATCATCTCGGACACTTCGCCGAGCGACACTCGCGCCGGGCCGCCCGCTCCAACCGCGCCCTTCACTCGCGCGATCAGAGCATCGACCACCGAGCGACACGCGGCAGCGACCAGCATCGCCTCGCGCTTGCAGGCCCCTGCGATCTTGCGTGCATCCGCCCGATCCAAACCCGTCGCGACAAATACGCTCAGGGCGCACAGGCAAGCCGCAGCTGCAACCGGGGCGCTCATAGCTCCACCCGCATAATGCGCCGGATAACCACCAGGGCAACGGCGTTGAGGGCAAGACCCAGCACCACAGCGCCCGCGCCGGCAGGCGTCGCAAGACCGCGACGAAAATCTGCCGAAAGCAGCGCCAACACCGCGCACATGCCCGCCGGCATCGCCGCGACCATATGCGCAGACATGCGAGCCTGCGACGTCTTAACATCCAGGCGGCGCTTGAGCTCAATGCGCTCCCCCACCATGCTCGACGCCTCGGACAGCAAGTCGGCAAGCGGAGCGCCGGTGCGCTGAGACACCTTAAGCGCCAAGGTCACAAGCGAAAGACCGGGGGCGTCGATGCGCACGAGCAAGTCATCGAGTGCATCGGTCGCCGAGATGCCGCAATCGATCGCCGCCGCCACCCGCAAAAACTCGGTATGCACTGGCTCTTGCGCATGAACGCCCACAAAGCGCATGCCCTGGGCCAGCGAATGTCCCGAGGCAAGCGACATGGAAAGTGCGGTAAACGCCTCGGGCATGGCCTCTTCTGCATCGTGTTGCTCGCGCCGGCTCTCAAAGCCGTCCCGAGCGGCGCCAACGGCAATCGGAGCAACAAGTCCCAAGGCAAATCCGAGGGGCGATAACGACACCATCGTTAGCAAAACGCAGCAGACACCGCTCGATAACAGCAGAAACGCCAAACGCCCCGAAGCATCTTCGATCACGAGGCCAAGGCGATGCGCCGGAGCCAGCGATGCCCACGAACGGGCGATCTTTTTCAGCAGATCGTTTTCCACCAGCTCACGCGGCAGCTTCTCTGCCACCGTCTCGAGCGCCTGACGTGCCGGCTCCGCCGGCGGTACCTGCGGCACACGAGGTTCCGCCCCGCACGCCGTCGCGACAGAAAGCCCTGCCAAGCCCCCTACGACGAGGGGCACAGTGATCTCCATTCGTCCACCTCCTCTTGTGTGAGCGTCCCCGACCGCAGGCCTTCTGCGATAAACGGCGGCTCGCGGTCAAGCGTCCAGGTGCGCTCGGCGGCATCGAACGTCACATAGCGCTCGAGCTCTACGCCGCCCGACGCGGCGCGACGCACCCCCGAATACGAGGAGACGAAACGCCTGCCATCGGCGTGGCGCTCGGACATCACGATGCCGTCGAGCGCCATGGCAATCTGCTCCTCGATGAGCTCGCTCGGCAGATCGATGCCATAACGTGCAAGCAACGTCAGACGCACCACGGTCTCCTGTTCTGAACCCGCATGAAGTGTGGTGAGCGACCCGTCGTGGCCCGTGTTCATGGCCTGCAACATGTCGCAGCACTCGGCACCGCGCACCTCACCCACCACGATGCGGTCGGGGCGCATGCGCAGGGCATTAGTTACCAGGTCGCGGATCGTCACCGCGCCCTCACCCTCAATTGAAGCCTCGCGCGCCTCTAGGCGCACCACGTGCGGATGATGCGCAAACTTGAGCTCGGCAGAGTCCTCGATCGTCACGATACGCTCGCCGGTGGAAATCTCGCATGACAACGCGTTGAGCAGGGTGGTCTTACCAGATCCCGTGCCTCCCGCAACCGCCAGGTCCTGTCGCAGCGACACCGCGCACGACAGCAGCTGCGCATACCAAAGCGGCAGCGATCCCAACCCCACGAGTTCGTCCAGCGAGCAGATGCGGTCCGAGAACTTTCGGATGGTGAGAATCGGTCCGTCAATCGCCACAGGCGGAATCACCGCGTTGACGCGATAGCCCGTTTTGAGGCGGGCGTTGACGATGGGGCTGCGCTCGTCGATACGGCGGCCAAGTGGCGAGATGATGCGGTCGACAAGCACACGGATCTGCTCATCATCCTCGAACGCATGCTCGATGGGGTACAAGACGCCGCCGCGTTCAAAGAAAGCCGAGCGGCAGCCGTTGATCATGATCTCGGTAACGGTGTCGTCCTCGATGAGCGGCTGCAACGGCCCCAAGCCCACCACGTCATCCAAAATCTCGTCGATGATGGTCTCGCGCTCGGGCGTCGCGAGATCGGTCGGCTCCTCAACATTGAGCGCCGCCTCCACCGCAGGACGCAATTCCGAGCGGGCAAGTGCCGGGTCGATATAGGCGCTGATACGCGCCACTTCGTCGTAACCCATGCGGTCCATCACGGCGCGCTTGGTGCGTCGTTTCACCGCGCGGCGACGCCCCGCATCTACAGGCGCTGCCACCGCTGCAGCGCCGGCAGCCTTAATCCTCGTTTGCAGGCTCATCGCTGATCACCCTCGCGCGACCAGGGAAGGCGGATACGCGGGCGTTCGGTGCGCGTTGCACGGTCGGCGACCATATCGCTCCAAGGGCCGACGGCGCATCCCAGTTCCACGAGCATCTCGCGCGTGGCCTCGCGCACGCTAGTCGCAAAAGCGCTGGTCTGCCCCACTGCCTCGTCAGCGCGCCCAAACGCCATGAGCGCGGCGAGATCCTGCCCGCCATCGGCGATGCGAATCTTGGAACTCAACGCACAGGCGATCTCAAAGCGCATGGCGACGTCCTCGTCTGCCCCGCGCGCACCGAACCGGTTGAACACGGCGCTCATGCGCGTGCGCGGCACACCTACTCGACTTGCCAGTTCAATGACGCGCGATGCCGATGTCGCGGACGATACCGCCGCATCGCCAACGACCAGGCAACGGTCGCTCGCCGCCACCGCAGCCGCCACGGCGTCGCCCCAAAAGACCGAGGTATCGATAAAGACCACGTCGGATTCGCGACGCAGAACATCAAGCAGTAGCTCCACCGGACGTGCCATGAGCTCGGCTTGCTCGGGCGCCGCGACGGGGCCCCAGAGCGTAACGCCCGGCGCCACGCGCATCGAAACAGCTACGATATCCGGCTCGGCAAGCGCGCCCGTCGCCGATGGCTCGATAAGTGCCGCCATATCGCGCGGAGCATCGACGCCTAACAAGTCGTAAAGGTTTCCAAACATCAGGTCCAGGTCGAGCACGGCGGCACGCAAGCCCAACAGCGACGATGTATGTGCCATGGTGGCAACGATCGTCGACTTGCCGCAACCGCCCGAACCCGAAATGGCGCAGATGACCGGAGCTCGATGCGGCGGAGCGGCAGTGTCTGCCGGCGGCATCGGAGGCGGCGGGACGGGCGTCGGTGGCAGCGTCCCCGTCTCCCCCGCCGCAACTACACGCTGCGTCCAAGCCGGCATGGCAGCTTGTTCGGTCTGCGAGGCAGGTTCGTTCTGTGCAATCTGCTCATGCTGCATCAGCGACAACTCGCCGCACCCGGCAAAGCCCTCAACTTCGTCGAGTTCATCCGCCAGATTCACGCCGTGCACGTATCCCATATCTACAGCCGGGGAGTCGCCAGCATGTTGCGCCGGCCCTCCAGCATCATCGTATACAAGGGGGTTCCGGGGGCGCCGACCATGCTCGGCTTCCGCTTTTCCACAATCATCAACACGCGGGCCTCTTGTAGCGCGAGGCGCCCCGGGTTCCCTATCAACAAAAGCATCGGGCTCAATCGTCATGCGCCGATCGGAATCAACCGCTCCCTCGCCCGCACGCCCGTTGCCGCATATACTGTGCGCAGCGATGACCTCGGTCGCCCCCGCGCGAAACAGCCCCTCGATATCCGACGGATCGAGCGCTTCTATCAGCACGACCACGCGACTCACGCGGCCTTCGGCCGTCAGGCGCGCAACAGTCTTGCGCACATCTTCGGTATCAAACAGAGACGCCGCGATGATGGCAGCCCCGCGGCGCGACGGAAACGCCCGCGCCATGGAAACCAGCCCGTTCAGGTCACCGACGCGAAGCACCTGTGCATCCGCATCACGGCCCTCGACTTCCCGCTGCAACAGCCCGTAATCGCCGCACGCGCAGCACGCAAGCCAGATCGCCTTCATCACTCGTCGCCTCCGCTCCGTTTGCCGCGCGCCGTGGCGGGAATCGTCAAGCTGACCGTTCCCTTGCCCGAAGCTCCCAGCAGTTCCTTGACGTCTTCGGGGTCAGCCGCCAGCGTCACCCATTCGATCTTGCCCTCGCGCGTGGCACCGGAATCCTCACTGGTATCGATCACGTACGCGCCGCACAGCCGATCGGTTACGCCGTCTTTTTGCACATACACATCCACGTAGCTGCCCACGCCCGTGGCGCCGCCGACCGAGTGCTCGGCATCGACCGCCACCGAAACGGCGACCTTGCCCTTAGGCACCTCGAGCTTGTGGCTCTCGGCCTTGGTGTAGACATTGCAGATCACGGCGTTTTTGGGAATACGCGAAGTCGTCACGTCGCCGCGCACCTGGCGCAGCTCGGTCGCCGCGTCACGCGGCAGCAGGCTCGTCAGCCATTCCTGGGTTATGACATTGGTCTCATCGAGGGTCTCGCCCACATCGATATCGCGCGCCGCAACGCATACCTCGACGCGATCGCCCCCGTACTTGGCCAAGGTCTCAGCCTGGACCTGTTCGGCTTGCGAGCGGATCGACGAGCCGTAAACCATGCAGAGCAGAGCAGCGAGCACGCCCGCGACCAGACTGATGGCGATGCGCTTGCTCTTGTTCACGGCCGCTCCTCTCATGGCAGTGCCGGGCGAATGCCCGTACCACCATTGTCTGGGCGGTCAGAGTGCAAAGCGGCGCAATCGCGATCTTGGTTTTCGATGTCAAACCAATCACTGACCAAAAGCTGACCAGCCCGTCAAGCTCGTGGCAAGGTTTTGGTCAGCACGTCAGCAAACTGCATATTTCGAGGATTTTCCGCAGCAAAAAAGCCGTCTCCCGAACAGTTGGGAGACGGCTGTCATAGGAAAGATCAATTACAGATGGACATCGGGATCGAGCATTTGAGCGCTCACGCGCATGGATGACGCCAGGTTTTGGAACGTTTCCAGACGCAGGCTATCGATCTGCCCGGCGTCCTCGGCCTCGCGAACGGCGCAACCCGGCTCATGGGTATGCGTGCAATCGCCAAACCGGCACGCGCGCGATGCCTCGACAATCTCGGGGAAGGCGCGGGCCAGTCCCCGCTCGTGACCCACGAGCGGTAGGCTGCGCAGGCCCGGGGCATCGGCGATCACGCCGGCGTCGCCCGGCAGCGTCACCATCACGCGCGCGACGGTAGTGTGACGGCCCTGGTCGTCGCGTTCGCGCACACCGCCGGTCGCCAACGTATCGTGGCCCAGCAGTGCATTGAGCAGCGTCGACTTGCCGGCACCCGACTCGCCCAGAATCATGGCGCAGCTCCCGGCGGGCACGCAGGCACGGACCTCGTCCAGGCCGCGGCCCTCGGCAGAGGACGTCACGATCACGCGCACGTCCGGACCCACCAGGCGGCGCACGCGGTACAGATCGCGCTCGAGCTCCTCGGCATCGCAACGGTCAGCCTTGGTGAGTACCACCGCCGGTTCGGCATCGCAGTCGAGCGCCAACACCAGCGAGCGCGCCACGCGGTCGAGCAGCACCTCGCCGGCACCGAGCGCCTGCACGATTAGCACGCTATCCACGTTGGAGCAGAGCACCTGGCGCTCTCCGCGGGCACGACCGCGCCAACGCTCAAAGCTCGTACGGCGCGGCAGCACGCACTCAATCACGCCCATATCGTGCCCGGGAGCGCGGCGCACCGCCACACGATCGCCCACGGCAGGCAGCAGGACCTCGTCCTCACCGCGCGACTTGGCAAACCCCACGGCATGCTCGGCGCGGAAGGTATCGTCGGCAGTCGCCACCAGCGGAAACCCGCGATCCAAGCGCACCACGGCGCCAAGCTGCATCTGCTCGGGCCCCTCGGCCTGCGCGCAAAAGTCGTCAAATGCAGCCTGCTGAGCCGCATCGACCGGCAGGTCATCGAACGCCGGAACATCCTGCAGTGCGTCAAGCCCCGGTACACTCGCCAGCAACTCCTCAGCAGATGCGGGAGCCTCGGTCGCGAGCTTCCGACGACGATCGCGCTTAGCCCGCGCCCCCGTCGTCTTTTTCTTCGCTTTAGCCTTAGCCTTGCCCACAAACGCCTCCCAGCACCAAAAATCACAACTGAGCAGGTATTTTAACGCATTGTTCCGTCCGACTTACCAAATGCTGCGGCGTACTCGTCATCATCCATCCAATCGATGATGTCGCCGGGCTTGCAATGAAGCGCCTCGCACATTGCTTGAAGTGTAGAAAAGCGGATCCCCTTGAGTCTTCCCGTTTTAATTCGAGACAGATTAACAGGCGATATTCCAATGATTTCGGCAAGTTCCTGCGACGAGATTTTACGGTCCGCCATCACGCGGTCGAGACGCATAACAATCGGCACCGTGCCACCCCCTAGAGAATCTCGTCTGCATCTTCCTGCAATACCCTACCGTATTCAAAGACCCCCGCCAACGCAAAGAAAACGAGTCCGTAAGAAAGCGATTGAAAATCAAACTCGGGAAACACGGGCTCAGCCGTTCCAAGAACATTGCTGTATGGTAATTGAATCGTCGGCCATATGATGCTGATGACGGCTTTTACCGACATCAGGAGGCCAGCCGCGACCAAAGTCCTGGTCTGCCACTTACCAAAAGGACGACCCTCATGCCTGACTTTCGCCGTCAGAATCGTAAACAGAAGAAACGTTGCAGCGTCGCAAAGCGTGCTAACCATAAACAAGAGCAGAAATCCGCCGCTCACCGCAGAGATACCCTCGATGAGCAACAGGTTCGCAAGATGAACGAACAACACCACGCAACATAGCGCTTGAACCGCCAGGGCGATACAGAAGATTGTCAGAAAACTCGTCGTCAACCGCAGATGTATATCGCGATCTTTCATTTCTCCTCCTTTTTTCCTTATTTCCCTGCGTTCATTGTACTTTTCAATCCAACCGCTCTCGCTCAAAACCATTTACCAGCAAATCGATACCGTTCATTTTTAAGAATCTTTATTTAATGTTTTATATAAAGTAATTTAACTTTATAGAGTTTGGAGGACCCATGAGAAAGCAAGCCGTCCTTATCCTTATCTTATCGCTGTCCCTTTTCGCCCTCTTCTCGTCAGTACGAACCAATTCCGATCCAATCAATATCTCATTGCCCGAATTTCGATCGAAATTAAGCAAAGGCGAATCTTTTATCGTGCAAATTGAGCTGGAGGGCTGCCCGGCCTGTGAAGAGCTCCGTGCGGCAGAACGCTCGCTTTCGCCGAGTCTCAAGAACGACATCGAGATCCTCGTTGTCCCTAAGAGCCAAAAGGAGGTTGATAGGGAAACGCTTAAGGCGCTTCTGCCGTCATCCGAGTTTTATCCTTCAATTTTTGCCATCTCTGAAGGAAAGATAGCGTCCGAGTTCGACCTTTCCACGCTTGATTCGTTTGAAATGCGTTTCACGGATTGGAAGCTGAATCTGAACAACACAGCAATGTCAAGCTAAATGTCAGGAGGATACACATGCTACGTAACGTTCCCGTAAGCCGTAAGTCATTCATCGCAAGCGCAGTTGCGCTTTGCTCAATTGCCATTTCACCAAAGCAATCTAAGGCGCAACCTCTTGAAGTAGAGTTCCCTTCTGCCGAAGAGTACATTGAAGCTGTCAATGAGTCCGGCACAGGATGGACGACATACGCACTAGATGAAAACGGAGATGTCCAAATTATCGATCGATTCCAGACCCTGTCTTTGGATGATTTAGCAGCTGCCACACGCGGCGCTAAAGAATGGATCGTCAAAATTGCCATTTTTATTGGAAAAGAACTCATCGGCTATGTAACGGGGGTTGTAATCGACGGACTTATTAAGAAGTTCATAAGCATAACCGGAGGTTATTGGACTGAGTATGCAGCAAAGCAACTCCTTGGACGCCCCGTACCCGCAGGCAACACGTACCGTCTACCTTGCAGCGTCTATCCCCCCAACTCCGGAGAATACATTTGTTGTATAAATAGTTAGGATACGGCTATGTTGTCAGTCATCATTGCCCCCGTAATTGGTGTATGGGGCATCCAGTATTTCCTCAACAAGAAGTGGCTCTGGGGCATTGGGTGCATAGCGATAACATTAATATGCTATTTCCTTAGCCTCATTGTCAAAGCATGCTGGCCGAGCGCCATCTCTTTTGGAATTGCTCTTCTCAGCTCGGTCCAGCTATATGGAAGCAAAAAGGGTTTGTCCTTCTTTAATGCCCTGATATCGGCTCCGCTACCTCTGCAAATCTACTGGGGAATTATGGCCGTCATCGTTCTCTTTATGCCCCAAATCCCCTTCAGCGACGTTCCCGGCTTCTCCTAACGCATCGCCGATTCAACCCCATACAATCCAGTTCACAAAAAGAGTCGGTCGAGCAAATGCTCTAAAAATAGAGCTGGCCGGGCAAAGCCCGACCAGCTCACAAACTTTCCCTCAGCTTACGGTCCCGAGAGGTTGTCCGAAGGCCCGACCGCCGAGAGGGGTTTCTTCTGAGCGATCCCGCAGCGCGAAGCGCGAGGACCAGCGAAGAAGAAACCCCGCAGGCGGTCGGGCCGGTGGGAGGGATGGCCTTTCGACCTACTCTTTTTCGACCGCGCGCATGATCGCCTTGTAGATCTCCATCAGCGGGATGATCAGGAAGGCAAGGCCCAGCGCGGCGACAACGCCCTTGAGCTCAAGCGTCACGGGGCCAAAGAACATCTCAGCAAGCGTCGGCTGAACGGTCACGATCACCGTCAGTACCAGCGCCAGCGCAGCAGAGGCCCACAGCCACTTGTTCTGCTTCTTCATGGTGAACAGCGACGCACGACGGCTGCGCATATTGAAGCAGTGGAAAATCTCGACCATGTTGAGCGTGATGAAAGCCATCATCACGCCTTCCTCGTCGGCATTGCCGGCGATCATATCGGCGATGTGGATGTAGCCCATGTCAAAGTACACGCCCACAAAGAAGCTCGCCAGCACCAGCGCGGTAATGATCAGGCCCTGGACCACGCAGTCCACGCCCATATTGCCGGCAAAGACACCGTCCTTGGCGTTGCGCGGCTTGCGCTTCATGATGTCGCCCTCGGCGTCCTCCATGCCCAGCGCGAGCGCGGGGAAGCAGTCGGTAACCAAGTTCACCCACAGCAGCTGCACCGGCTGGAAGATGGTAAAGCCGATGAGCGTGGCGATAAACACCGAGAAGACCTCGGCAAGGTTGGCTGAAAGCAGGAACTGAATGACCTTGCGGATGTTGTCGTAGATGCGACGGCCCTCTTCGCAGGCACCGATGATAGTGGCGAAGTTGTCGTCGGCAAGCACCATGTCGGCGACGTTCTTGGTGACATCGGTGCCGGTGATGCCCATGCCGACGCCGATGTCGGCGCGCTTGATGGACGGGGCGTCATTGACGCCGTCGCCTGTCATGGCGACGATCTGATCGCGCGACTTCCAAGCCTCGACGATGCGGGTCTTGTGCTCGGGCTGGACGCGGGCGTACACGCCGTAGTCCTCGATGTGTGCGTCGAGCTCCTCGTCGCTCATGCGGTCGAGGTCGGCACCGGTGATGGCCTGGCTGCGATCGGTGACGATACCCAGCTGCTTGGCGATTGCCACGGCGGTGTCGATGTGGTCGCCCGTGATCATGACGGTGCGGATACCGGCGTCGTGGGCCTCGCGGATGGCGTCGGCGACCTCGGGACGGACCGGATCAATCATGCCGGACAGGCCGCAGAAGACCAGGTCGTGCTCAAGCGCAGCGGGGCTGCAGTCGCTCGGGACCTCGGTGTAGGTACGGCTTGCCAGCGCCAGCACGCGCAGGGCCTCGTCGGCCATGGCCTTGTTGGCGGCCACGAGCTCGGCACGACGCTCCTCAGTCAGCGGAACAACCTTCTCACCGTCATAGATGTGGGTACACAGGCCAATCACCACGTCGGGCGCGCCCTTGGTGTACTGCTCGTACTCGCCATCCAGGGTTTCGACGACCACGGACATCATCTTGCGGCCCGAGTCAAACGGGGCCTCGCCCACGCGCGGGTGCTCGGCAGTCAGGCCAGTGAGGCCCGCCTTGCCGGCGTCGTTGACGAGCGCGCACTCAGTCGGCTCACCCACGGCCTCGCCCAGCTCCTCGTCCCACTGAGCGTCGGAGCACAGCGCCATGCCGGCCAGGAACTTCTCCTCAGGCGCGGCGAGCTCGTGCTTGACGACGGTCATCTTGTTCTGGGTGAGGGTACCGGTCTTGTCGGAGCAGATGGTCTGCGTGCAGCCAAGGGTCTCGACGGCAGAGAGCTTGCGGATAATCGCCTGGCGCTTGGCCATCTTGGTCACGCCAAGCGACAGCACGATGGTCACGACGGCGACCAGGCCCTCGGGGATGGCAGCGACGGCGAGCGAGACGGCGACCATGAAGGTGTCGAGCAAGGCAGTCGGGTCGGTAAGGACGTTGCCCACGCCGTGGCGGAGGATGTCAACGCCAAAGATCACGACGCAGATGATAATCACCATGATGGTGAGGATGCGGCTGAGCTCGGCAAGCTTCACCTGCAGCGGCGTGAGCTCATCCTTGGCCTCGGCCAGGGCGCCGGCGATCTTACCCATCTCGGTGTTCATGCCGGTGCCGACCACGACGGCGCGGCCGCGGCCGTATACCACGGTGGAACCCATGTAGCACATGTTCTTGCGGTCGCCGAGCGGCACGTCATCGGTGCCCGCGGCAAGCTCAATCACGTCGGCGTGCTTCTCTACGGGCACCGACTCGCCGGTGAGTGCGGCCTCTTCGATCTTCATCGTGGCGCTCTCGAGCACACGGCAGTCGGCCGGGACGGAATCGCCCGCCTCGAGCATGATAACGTCGCCGGGCACGAGCTCAGCGCTCGGCAGGTGCACGAGCTTGCCGTCGCGCAACACCTTGGACTGCGCCGCGCTCATCTCCTGCAGGGCCTCGAGGGCCTCCTCACTCTTGGCTTCCTGGACCACGCCCAGCACCGAGTTGACGATAACGACGAACATGATGATGAAGACGTCGGCAAAGTCGGGCTCGCCCTTGACCATGCCCGTGAGTGCACTGATGACGGCGGCAACGATCAGCATGATGACCATGGGGTCGGCCATCTGCTCAAAGAAGCGCTTCCACAACGGCGTCTTCTCTGCTTCCTCGAGCTTGTTAGGGCCTGTCTTGGCGAGGCGCGACGACGCCTCGCCGGTGCTCAAGCCGAGGTGCTCATCGACACCCTGGTCGCTGAGCACCTCCGCCGCGGCGGACAGGTATTCCTTTTGCATATAGAGTCCCCTCCTGGGATTCGGGCCACTCAGCAGATTGATGCCCGATCATAATTCCCAGGAGAAGGGCAAGGGCTCATCAAGGCTGCCGTGCTGAGCGGCAGTTGATAGTGGAGCTATGGTACCCCAAAGCGGCGCGTCTAGCCAAAACATTCCAATTGGAAACACGGCTCGAGTGCAACGGTGCAGACCGTGTGATGCTCAATGTTGGTAAAACGTTTTTCTTCGACACTTCGTCAAACTGAAATATCGCCCAGATAGCAGCGGTAAGAGCAATTGATAAAATTTTTTCATATACCGTTTTTCCCGTAAAAAATGAACTTCTTAATCGGCATACGGTCGTTTTTTTGGGGTATTCGGTCGGTATTTCGTTATAATCAACTCGATTTTATTTCTTATGGTTTATCTATCAGCGCAAGACGATGTCAGATGGAGGTCTGAATGTACAAGCGCACTAAGATTGTATGCACCATGGGTCCCGCCTGCGATAGCGACGAGACCATCCGCGAGATGATCAAGGCGGGCATGAACGTCGCCCGTTTTAACTTCTCGCACGGCTCCTACGACGAGCACCACGATCGCATCGAGCGCGTCCGTCGTATTTCCAAGGAGCTCGGTCTGCCTGTCGGCATCCTGCTCGACACCAAGGGCCCCGAGGTCCGCACCGGCCTTCTGGTCGACGGCAAGAAGGTTGCCGTCAAGACCGGCGACAAGATCGTCGTTACTGCTCAGCCCACGACCGAGGATTTCCACGGCACCGCTGAGCACATCTCCCTCGACTACCTGGCTCTGCCCTCCGAGGTCGAGAAAGGCTCCCTCATCCTGATCGATGACGGCCTGGTTGCCCTCGAGGTCGAGTCCGTCAGCGGCCAGGACATGACCTGCGTCGTCAAGAACGACGGCCTGATTGGCGAGCGCAAGGGCGTCAACATGCCCAATGTCAACATCTCGCTGCCCGCCATCACCGAGCGCGATCGTCAGGACATCCTCTTTGGCCTGACCGAGAACATCGACTACATCGCCGCTTCCTTCATCCGTGACGGCGAGTCCGTCCGCGGCATCCGCGAGCTTTGCCGCGAGAACGGTGGCGAGCACGTGACGATCTTCCCGAAGATCGAGTGCGCCCTGGGCGTCGAGAACTTCGACGAGATCCTCGAGGCTTCCGATGGCATCATGGTTGCCCGTGGCGACCTGGGCATCGAGATCAAGCCCGAGCTCGTTCCCCACATCCAGAAGGAGATCATCGCCAAGTGCAACGCGGCCTACAAGCCCGTTATCACCGCTACGCAGATGCTCGACTCCATGCAGCAGAACCCGCGCCCGACGCGCGCCGAGGTTGCCGACGTTGCTAACGCCATTTACGACGGCACCGACGCCGTCATGCTGTCCGGCGAGTCCGCTGCCGGTAAGTACCCGGTTGAGGCCGTCAAGATGCAGGCTAGCATTGCTCTCGAGACCGAGAAGTACCTCCCGGCCCACGCTCCGCTCGAGGTTCCGGCCGATGCTCACGGCACCCGCGTTGTCAACAACGTTGTGGGTATGTCCGCTGTGAACATGGCCACCACCGTTGGCGCCAAGTGCATCACCGTGCCGACGACCACCGGTCGTACCGCTCGCCTGATTTCGCACTTCCGTCCCAACATGCCGATCTGCGCGTTCTCCCGCCACGAGTGGGCCGTCCAGCAGATGATCATGTACTGGGGCGTTATCCCGCACCAGGCCGAGATTACCCAGGGCACCGTCAACGGCACGATTGTCAAGGCGATCGAGACCGCTAAGGAGCTCGGCTATGTCGAGACTGGCGATTTGACCGTCGCCACCGCCGGCGATCCCCGCATGAGCGTCCAACTCGAGGACAAGGTTTCCTCGACCAACGTCGCTTACGTCGCTCAGGTGCGCTAAATCGCACTTGCAAGCATACTTGCATTGCAAAGGGCCCGGAAGGCTTCGCCTTCCGGGCCCTTTTTCTGTACCAATGCCGGCGCACAGCAAAACACGCACCCATTTCTTTACCAAAAGCGTGAAATCCACCCTTCGAGGCCCAAACAATAAAGCCCCAAGCGCTAAAAGTGTTCGCCCAGCGGCAAAACCACACCTCACACAGGGCTGCTAAATCGTTTTAGCAAGGTCCAAATCGGCAGCGTTTTCGGAAGTGCGGGGAAAAATTGCTTGCCCCCAAGCACAAGCCCTTTTATTTCAACAAAACCCCTGATAAAGTTGGCTCAAATATCGCGTGTGATTGGCCTGTTTCTCTTTTTCCCCGCACTTCCGAAACCGATAGCTTTTCTAGCCCAGACAACGCCCAAACGATCGGATCGCTATGCCATTTCTTGCCTGCGGACCCACGGCTTTTCAGTACTATCGCATCCCGCCCCAGATACTGGGACTCTATCCGGCAATCCTACCGCCCGACCATGACCATCGCTTGGTGCATTACTCAAAACAGCCAGTATTTAAAGACTTGCTCGGCACACCAGTTTGGAGATTCGTAAGCGAAAGAAAACAGCGTGCGAACGGAAAGCTATTTTGTAGCCGTCTACTAACCCAAGAGCCGCCTCCCGGGTCGTTTAGGCAAACCGAGCATGGGTTTGATGTCACATCGCCCGAGTTCACGCTGCTCAACCTTGCTACGCAGGTTTCACGCAACCAGCTGCTTATGGCGTGTTATGAGATGTGCAGCTCGTTTGCTGTGTTTACACCCTGCAAACGAGCGCAACGGCAACTTGATGAAGCTATTTCGCTTAAGCTCATTCCACCCAACTGCGGTTGGGAGCGCGTTGTCGACACCAAGGGCAATGACACCAACCTGTGGAAGCGCGCACCGCTCCTCAGCGCGGGGGAGATCACCGCGTTCGCCACGCAGGCCGCAGGCCTGCGTGGCGTCAAGCAACTCCGCTGGGCCGCCGAACGCATGGCAGGGCAGACCGTCTCGCCCTTCGAAGTCCAGACGTCCATGCTCATCTCGCTTCCCCGCGACGAGGGCGGCTTGGGCATCGACATCACCAATAACGTGCGCATCCCACTCAGTGAAGCCGCGCGTTCGCTGTATGACAAAACCTGCTGCTACGCCGATATCCTCATACAGAGCAGTACCGACAGCATGGGCGTCATCCTTGAATGCCAAGGCCGCTCCGCCCACGACAGCGAAGCCGCGAGTCTCTCCGATGCCGAGCGCACCACCGCGCTCACAAGCATGGGCTACGACGTCATCCAAATTACCTTTGGCCAGATTAAGGATAAGAAGAGCTTCGACCACATAGCTGAGCTCATCCATAAAAAGGCCGGGCTTCCCTACACCCCAAAGACTAAACAGGAGCGCACTGCCGAAGATGCCCTGCGGCAAGAGCTACTTGTCGATTGGGCTGAGCTGTTCACTGCCGGGCCGGCCAGCTAGCAGCTAGTGATCAGGGGTAGCGCAGGCACATCGGGCGATTCGACGCGAGCCGCAAAGCCCGCCTCGGTCAGCTCGATGACCTCGGTAAACGTTGCGTCGAAGAACTCCTCGGTCAGCAGGCGGTATGGCGGATGGTTGGGCTCACCGGGGTTTTCGCGCACGATCTCGTGCATAACGCCGATGGTCTTGAGCACATACTCCTTATGGATGGGATACTGCCCAAAACGCGTCGCTGCAGTATACAGGCGATCGGTCGCGCGCGGGATAGAAACGATGCCGAGTGTCTTGCCAAACCAGTCAAAGTCGCCTTGCTTTTTAATGCGGAATTCCTCGCACGGCTTGCCGCCGTGCGCCTCCAGGTACTGATTCACGCGCGTATTCCATACGGTATCGGCCACCAGATGCGACCAGACACCCAGCGTCAGATCGAGCAGCGACTGCGCCACGTCCTCGGGCGCGAGCGAAAGCTCGCTGGCACCGGGACCGACAACCGGCTCGGAGTCCCTGTAACGTTGGGGGTAATGCACCCGATTGAGTCGCTCGCGCTCCTCGACAATCGAGGTCGCGGCAGTCGGCGTACCAACAGGCGCCCCTTTGAGCAACGGTGCCACATAGGTATCCCAGAACTCATGCTCACGAGGCTTAGGGATGGGCTCGGGCTTGGCAAAATGCGTGATGCGATACGGGATGGGGTCGGCGATGCCAGGGACCATATAGCCCACGAAGATATCCGGAACCACGCAGCCAAACAAAAAGGCATTGCGGTCGCGCACGCTATTGGCAAGCGCACCGGTGCGCTCCAGCAAACGCTCCGTCTGAGCGATATGAATGTTCCAGCTTGGCATAGCCACCCCCATAAAAAACCTGGATAACTATACCATCACGGCAAAGCCGCGCGGGCGGCTACGCACGCTCTACGCAGCAACTAGTCCGTAGCACCGCTTTCGGTTCCATACGACGGCGAAGGCGCCTCGACCACATGGTGATATCGATCGATATAGATTGCACGGGCACCCAGGCGTCGCACCAAATCCTGGTGATGTGTGCTCATCAAGACCGTCTTACCCGCCGCGACGTAGGCCAGCAAGAAGTTGACCACGATGTCGCATGAATCCTCGTCGAGCCCATTGGTGGGCTCATCGAGCACTAGGATATCGGGGTTCATCGATACAACTGCCGCCAGCGCCACACGCTTCTTCTGCCCGCCCGAAAGCTGATAGGGCGAGGCATCGACCAGGTCGGCAACTTGAAACAGTTCCATGGCATCGCATACGCGGCGCTCGAGCTCGTCTGCCGGCAGCCCCATTTGAGCCGGTCCAAAAGCGACCTCCTCACCGACCGTGGCGCAGAACAGCTGGGCATCGGCGTTTTGGAATACGAAGCCTACGCGCTGGTGGAACTTCTGAGCAGCAGCAGAATCCTTCAGATACGCCGCATCGACCACGCGTCCGTCAAACAGGTATGCGCCGGCATCCGCGAGCTCAAGGCCGTTGATAAGACGCATGATCGTCGTCTTGCCGCAGCCGTTAGGGCCAAGCAGAGCAACGAGCTCCCCACGGTTCACCCGCAGCGAAACGCCGTCGACCACCGTATGACCCGCATAGGAAAACACCACGTCGCGAAACTCGATGAGCGGCGTGGTCTCGGCTCCAGCAGCACCGCTCACGCTCATCGCGTCATTCGTATCGTTTGCCAAAACGTCGCCCTTCTCTACTCATATCGACGGCTCGGCCGTCCGCACTACAGCGCCGCGCACAACACGGCGAGCAGCGCCACAACGGCCGCGTAAACGGCATCGCGCCAGCCAAAGCCGCTCCGTGCAGACGCCGGATACACGCCGGCGAAGCCGCGGCAGAGCATGGCCTCGTCCATCGCGCGGCTGCATTCCATCGCCTTGATAAACGTCATGCCCATGATACCCGCCAGCGAGTCGGTGCGCGAAAAACCCGCAGGCGCGGAACCGACGCTGCGCAGCATGACCGATTCGCACAGATCGTGCGCCGTGCGTCCCAGCACCTCGATATGCTTGAGTGCCATATCAAACGTAAAGATAACCTCGTCGGGCAGGTGCAGCATCTTAAGCGCCGCCGACATGCGGCTCCAGGTGAGCGTCCACGAAACACCCAGCACCAACGACACGTTAATGAACGTCTTGAGTGCAATCTTGAGCATGGCGCCCGTGGCAGACGCGCCCAGCAGCAGGGCAGGCAGTACCAGAACCACCGCAAGCCCCGTGGCGCCAAGCGCCGGTACAAAAGTCGCGCGCAACCCACGTGCGGGGCGCACCGCGACCAGCACCAACGCAATCGCCGCCATGAGCATCAGGTACAGCGGGCTTTGCGTCAGGCACACGCACAGGACGCAAACGAACATCCCCACCAGGCGCACCGGAGCCGAAACGCAAGAAAGGGCGTGGTCGACCATCGACCCGCCCTCGTGCGCGCCTCCACCCAGGCGAACCCGCTCAAGCAGGCTCGCCAGGTGCAGGACATTCTTTTGCATCACACGATGCCGAGCCCCCGCGGGCTCGTATCGTTCCTCGGTCGCAAGCCAGTTAGGCAGCTCGGCCATTGCCATGAGCACCGCTTTCCTTGACCGTAAGCGAGATCAGGCGGAATGAGATGGTGAGCACCGCCACGCCAATCACGCCGGACAGGATATACATGGCAGCCTGGCCAGCAAAGCCAAGGCTCTGCTCCTCGGAATAGGCCTGCAGGTAATCGCCCGTGGGCAGGGAATCGGCAAAGGTCGGGGTATCGAGACCGACCGAAGCCTGCAGGCTGTCGTCGCCAGCCTCCTGAACGGCGGTCGCGGCGCCCTCGGCGTCCCACTCACCCCAGGCGTCACCCGTGGCCAGCAGGCCCAGCGGCGTGGCCACGACAAGCACGGCGACCAGGATGAGCGTGGGGACCAGCGAGGTCTTCTTGGTGGCAGCGCCCTCGGCAGCAAGCTGGCCATCGACGGCCTCGGGCCCGACGATAACGCTCGGCGCCGTCTTCTTAATGAAACCGTAGATGGCGGCCGTCGCCACGCCCTCGATCACGCCGGCAACCAACATATGCGGGACCAACATGGCCGGAATAGCCACGGACAGCGGGAAGGGGCAGTACAGCGGAGCGCCCGAGGCGTTGGTGAAGAGCATCGGCTGAATACCGAACTCGATTGCCGCGCACAGGGCCGCCAGGCACAGACCGACCCAGCCGCTTACGATTGCCGAAACCGAGGTGCCCCAGCTCTTGTCGTGCAAACGGCTGTTGAGCGCACGGAACACGATAGCAGCGGCAAACGGCAACACAAAGGCCATGTTAAAGCAGTTGGCTCCAAAGGACAGAACGCCGCCGTCGCCAAACAGCAGCGCCTGCAGCGCCAGCGCAACCGAGACAGCGATAGCCGCGGCCTCGGGACCCAGCAGCAGCGCGATGAGCGCGCCGCCGACGGCGTGACCCGTGGTGCCGCCGGGCAGCGGCACATTAAACATCATGAGCAGGAAGGAGAACGCGGCACAGATGCCCAGGAACGCCATGTGCTCGCGATCGAGCGTGGCGCGCACCTTTTTGATGCAGTGGATCCAAACGGGCACCATCGCCACCGCCATAACGGCATCGGTCTGCGGGGACAGATAATTATCTGGAATGTGCATGTACGCCTCCCGGTTATCGGCGCACGGAATTGCAACGCCGCTTGAATCACCTTTCCAGTGTTACGCAATGTCAGATTCGTAACACGCCGCGGGCTATCATAGCAAAACGGCGCACTGCCGACAAAGCAGCGCGCCGTTATGTAATGCGCATGTCATATATGCAGGCTCAACGGTGCCTTATACCAAAAACAGCAGTCACGTAAGACTCGGCAGCAGCCACCGCTGACCTATACCCAGCGCAGGACCTAGCCGCGGACCTCGCCGTTTACGCCCTTGCACACCTTGGTAACGATCTTCTGGTGCGCCTTTTCGACCTCTTCGCTGGTAAGCGTGTGGTCGTCGGAGCGATACGTAAGCGCAAAGGCCATGGACTTCTTGCCCGCTCCGATGCGGATGGGGTCGCGGTAGACGTCGAACAGACGCACGCCCTCGAGAAGCTTGCCTCCGGCACTCGTAATACGACGCTCGAGATCCTCGCAGGTCACAGTGTTGTCGACCACGATAGCAAGGTCGTGCTCAACGGCCGGGTACTGCGAGAACTCACGGTAGTTCTCCTGGTTGCGGGCGCCCTTGATCAGCTTGTCCAGATCGAGCTCAAAGGCAACGACGACCTCGTCAATGCCCATAGCCTCGCGTGCCTCGGGGTGAATCTCGCCAACCCAGCCCAGCACGGTACCACCGGACAGAACCTCGGCGGCGCGACCCGGCTGCAAGAAGGCATAGCCCTCGCCCTCGACGGGACGGAAGCGAACCTTCTCGATGCGCAGCTGAGCAAGCAGCTCCTCGACAATGCCCTTGCCAAAGAAGAAGCGCAGCTTGCGGTACTTCATGTTCCAGGACTGCTCGCTCCACTGGCCCGAGAGCACACCCGCCACGGACTTGGTCTCCTTGGGCAGGCTGGCGTTCTCGCGACCGTGGAACAGGCTGCCGACCTCGTACAGGTGCACGTTGGGCGTACCGTGCGCCTCGTTGTAGGCCACGGACTGCAGCAGGCCCGGCAGCAGCGAACGACGCATCTCGGTCTGCTCGGCTACCAGCGGGTTCATGAGAACCACGGGGCAGCCGCGGCCCTCGGTGGACATGCCAATCTTCTCCAGGTCGCCCGGGGCGGCAAAGCCAAAGGTCGTGGTCTCGTTAAGGCCACAGGCGCGCAGGATCTCGCCAACCTTGCGGGTAAGCTTCTGCTCGCGCGTCAGACCGCCGATGTGGTTCTTGGCAGCCGGGATGGTCGCCGTCACACGGCCCATGCCCCACAGGCGCAGGACCTCCTCGATCAGGTCGACCTCACGCGGCAGGTCGGGACGGAAGCTCGGCGGCGTGACCATAAAGTCCTCGCCGTCGCGCTCGACGGTGCAGCCCAGGCGGGTGAGCGAGCGCTCGATAAAGTCGGGCTCGATGTCGGCACCGCAGATGGCATGCACGCGGGCCAAGCGCAGCTTGATGCTGTCGATGCTCTTGGGCGCGGGGAACACGTCGACATAGCCGGGAGCGACCTCGCCGTCGGCGATCTCCTCGATGAGCGCGCACGTGACGTTGGCGACATCCACGCAGCCGGTCTCGTCGACCTGGCGCTCAAAGCGAATGGAGGCGTCAGAGATCAGCGACAGGTCGCGGCTGGTGTGCGAGGTGCGGCCGGCGTTGAAGCAGGCGCTCTCGACCATCACGTCAACGGTATCGTCCTCGATCTCGGAATCCATGCCGCCCATAACGCCGGCCAGCGCCACGGGACGCTCGCCGTCGGTGATGAGGCCCATGCCGGCGTCGAGCACGCGCTCCTCGCCGTCGAGGGTCGTAAACTTCTCGTCCTGTTGGGCGGCGCGAACCACCACGCGGCGATGGCCATCGCGCTCGGCAAAGGTGTCGAGGTCAAAGGCGTGCAGCGGCTGACCGGTGAGCATCATCACATAGTTGGTGATGTCGACAATGTTGTTGTGCGGGCGCACGCCCAAGGCGTTAAGGCGCTTGACCATCCAGTCGGGCGACGGGCCGACCTTGACGTTGCGCACGATGCGGGCAACGTAGCGGTCGCACAGGCCCTCGTCGGCAATCTCGACGGAAAGCTCGTCGTCGGTCGCGCGGCCGGTCTCGGCCTTGATGGCGGGCAGCTCAACGTGGAAATCGCGGTCGAAGATGGCGCCGGTCTCGCGGGCCATGCCGATCATGGACAGGCAATCGGGGCGGTTGGGCGTAATCTCGCAGTCGAGCACGGTGTCGCTCGAGCCCACGTACTCGGCAAACGGCATGCCGCAGGGCGTATCCTCGGGCAGGATCATGATGCCGGAGTGGTCGCCACCCAGGCCGAGCTCACGCGCGGAGCAGTTCATGCCCATGGACACAACGCCGCGAAGCTTGCTCTTCTTGATCTTGACGTCGCCGGGAAGCACGGCGCCGATCATTGCCGTGACGATGTGGTCGCCGGCCTCGAAGTTCTGCGCGCCGCAGACGATCTGCAGCGGAACGGGATTGCCGTCGGGGTCGAGGTTCTTGTCGCCCACGTCGACCGAGCACACATACATGTGGTCGCTATCGGGGTGCGGGGTCCTGGTGAGCACCTTGGCGGTCACCACGTGGTCGAAGGACTCGCCCACGGTGTCGATCGCCTCGACCTCGGTGCCGGTACGGATATATTCGTCCGAAAGGGTCTTGGGATCCTCCGGAATATCGATCATGGTCTTGAGCCAGTCGTAAGAAACACGCATCTAGCTCTCCTTTCATACTGAAAGCCTGCGAAGAGATGCAGGTGGAAACTTCAACTTTGTGAACATTCCTTACAAAGCGAGGGTTGTCCAAGTGCGGCAGATCGGCCCGAAAGAGGAGCGCCGCGTACTTTGGTACGCAAGCGACGAATGAGCGCCGAGGTGCCGTGCTTGGGCAAGCCGCAGCCTAGAACTGATTCAAGAAGCGCATATCGCCAGTCATGAGCGTTCTGAGGTCGGGCAGGTCGTAGCGCAGGGCCGCGACGCGCTCGGCGCCAATACCAAAGGCGAAGCCGGTATACTTCTCGGGGTCGATGCCGCAGTTGATCAGGACGTTGGGGTCGACCATGCCGCAGCCCAGGATCTCGATCCAGCCGCTGTGCTTGCAGAAGTTGCAGCCCTTGCCGCCGCAGACGTGGCAGCTCACGTCCACCTCGCAGCTGGGCTCGGTGAAGGGGAAGAAGTGCGGGCGATAGCGCGTCTTGCGGTCCTCGCCAAACATGCACTTAACAAAGTAGTCGAGCGTGCCCTTAAGATCGCCGAAGGTGATACCCTCGTCGACGACCAGGCCCTCGATCTGGTTGAACTGCGGCAGGTGGCAGGCATCGGCTGTGTCGGGACGGTAGACGGTGCCCGGGCAGATCATGTAGATGGGCGGCTTCTGCGACTCCATGGTGTGGATCTGCACACCCGAGGTCTGGGTGCGCAGCAGCACGTCGGACTCGCCATGGGCATGCGCCTCGGGATGCGCGACGCTGCCGGGGTTGTTGTCGACCACATAGAACGTGTCGCGAGCCGAGCGGCTCGGATGATCCATGGGCGCGTTGAGCGCGGTGAAGTTGTAGTAGGAGGTATCGACCATGGGACCGGACTCGACGGTGTAGCCGATACCGCAGAAGATGTCCTCGGCCTCCTCGATGATCTGCTTGATCAGGTGCTGGTGACCGATCTGCGGACGGATGCCCGGCAGCGTGATGTCGACGGCCTCGTGCTCGAGCGCGTGCTTGAGGGCGGCAGCCTTCATCTCGGTGGTGCGCTCGTCGAGCATGCCCTCGATCAGCTGGCGCATCTCGTTGGCGCGTTTGCCCATCATGGGACGATCCTCGGGGGCGAGCTTGCCCATCATGCGCATCAGGCCGGTGATGCGGCCCTTGCGGCCGAGCAGCTCAACGCGCGCGGCCTCGAGCTTTGCGGCGTCGTCGGCGCTAGTGACGAGCTCCTTGGCCTCTTCCTCGAGTTTGACCAGATCATCAATCAGACTCATGTCTTCCCTTTCGTCTCTCGCGCATCCGCGCTCCGGGACGGCTGACGCCGCCCGATGCTGCGGATGCGCGGCCCGGTTCGGTAACAAAAAACCGCCCTCGGGCATGTGCATTGCCCAAGGACGGTTGAATTCCGCGGTACCACCTTGTTTGACCCGGCGGATGTCTGGCCCGCCGCGCCCACTCTGCGCCCCTTATCGCGAGGCTCACGGCTTCCCTACTGGGGCCTCGCTGCCGCCGGCCGCGTGCCCGTTGAGGTCGCTGCTCGGGAGTGAACGCTTGGCCCTTGCCGCCGCAGGAAGGCTTGCAGCCCATGACCTTCCCTCTCTTGCCGGCGACGCGGCGGGCAAAACCCTCTCCGTCAACGCATTGGGCTATAGGATAACACATTTCGCGAGCGCATCGCCGCGTTCCGTTTTGTTCGCGCTGGGTACAAGGCAGGTAGCTGTGCAAACTGGCCGCGCACCCGCTTGCGGCGCTCGGCCTGCGAGATTAAGGATACGGTATGGGAAAGAAACTCGATAAGAAGGCCAAGGCCGCCGTGGTAAAGGCCGCTAAAGTCGACAAGGCCGTCAAAAAGTTCCGCAAACTCGAGGGCAAGCTGTGGACTCGCGAGTACCTGCTCAAGATTGCCGAGTTCGATGGAGCGACGATTGCTCCTGCCAACGGCGCCGCAGCGCGCGCCGACGCCATGGGAACCCTTGCCGGCGAGCATCACAAGCTACTGACCAGCGAGAAGTCCGTTGAGCTCGTACGCTCGTTAGCGCGCGAGACGGTTGCAGGCGGCAAGATCGACGACCCGCAGCTGCTCGACGAGATCCGCGTGCTCGGCCGCAACCAGCGCGAGGCAAGCGTTATTCCTACCGAGGAGGCCGAAGCCTGGACCAGGCTCACCTGCGAGGCCGACGCCGTGTGGCATAAAGCAAAGGCGGCCAACGACTGGGCGAGCTTTGAGCCCTATGTGGACAAGATTGTGGGCCAGCTCAAGCATCAGGCCGAACTTATGGACCCCAAGCGCGACCCATACGATGTTTGGCTCGACCAGTACGAGCGCGGCCTTTCCGCCAAGAGCTTCGATACGTTTTGCGATGAGGTCAAGGCGACGGTCGTGCCGCTCGTGCACGCCATCGGCGAGCGCAGCCAGCAGCCCGATGCCGACTTTTTGCACGCCCGCGTGCCCGAGGCCGCCCAGCGCGCCATGAGCTTCGACCTTATGAAGCTTGTCGGCCTGGACCTGGACGACACCACGCTTGCCTTTACCGAGCACCCGTTTAGCGAGGGCTTTGCCGTGGGCGACGCGCGCATCGCGACACACATCTACGAGGACGATTGCATCTCCAACGTCTTCAGCATCATCCACGAGGCGGGACACGCCATGTACGAGCTGGGCGTCAATCCCGCCTATGCGCGCACCTGTCTTGAGGGTGGCACCTCCATGGGCATCCACGAGAGCCAGAGCCGCTTCTTCGAGAACACCGTGGGTCGCAGCCGCGCCTTTATGGGACCGCTGCTCGAGGTGCTGCGCCGCCACGCACCCGAGGTCTACGGCGACGTCGACGAGGACACGCTCTACCGCGCCGTGAACATCGCGCAGCCGTCGCTGATCCGCACCGAGGCCGACGAGCTCACCTATCCGCTGCACGTTATGGTGCGCTACCAGATCGAGCGCATGCTGTTTGCCGGCGAGGCCACGGCCAAGGACATCCCCGTGCTTTGGAACCGCTTCATAGATGAGTACCTGGGCATTCCCGTTCCCGACGACACGCACGGCTGCCTGCAGGATACGCACTGGAGTGGCGGCTCGTTTGGCTACTTCCCCACGTATGCGCTGGGCAGTGCCTACGATGCCATGTTTGTGCCGGCCATGTGCCGCGACGGTGTCGACCTTAACGGCGCCTGTGCGAGCGGCGACCTGGCGCCCGTCCGCGCCTGGCTGGGCGAGCACATTTGGCAGTGGGGCCGCGCCAAGGACGCGCCGGAACTCATCAAGGGCGCGTGCGGCATGGCGTTCGACGCCCGCTACTACTGCAGCTACCTGCAGGACAAGTTCACCACGCTGTACGAGCTGTAAAGCTTAGGCAGCACGCCAACGCAAAGGGGGCGCCGCGGAACCAATCCGCAGCGCCCCCTTTTCTACCTAAGCCAGAGACCCGGCAGTTAGGGACGTTCCTATTGTGCCGGCAGAAAAGGAACGTCCCCAAGTGCCGGATAGAAATTGAACGTCAGATTGCCGCTTAGGGTCGTTTGCAGCGTCGAACAGTTACGCGGTTTGGTAAAACCGCGTAACTAAAGAGCTTCCAGCGCGTTGGCGATGCGCTTCATGGCGGCGTCGGCGGCGGCTTGGTCGGGAGCTTCGGCCAAAACGCGAATCACCGACTCGGTTCCGCTCTTGCGCACGAGCACGCGGCCCTCGCCTGCCAGCGCAGCCTCGGCCTCGGCGATGGCGTTCTGCACGCCCATGTTCTCGAGCGCGGCGTCCTTGTCCGCCACGTGCACGGCCACCTGCGCCTGCGGCAGCAGCTTGCACGGAGCCGTGAGCTGCGAGAGCGTCTCGCGCTCGGCACGAATCACTTCCATCACGCGCAGCGAGGTCATAATGCCGTCGCCCGTGCGCTCGATATCGCCAAAGATCGTATGGCCCGTCTGCTCGCCACCCAGGCTGTAGCCGCCCTCGCGCATCTTGGCATACACGTGACGGTCGCCCACGCCGCTGGTCACGGCGCTCAGACCGGCAAGCTCCAGCGACTTGACCAGGCCAAAGTTGCTGGCAATCGTCGGCACCACGGTACCGCCCGAGAGTCGCCCGTGCTTGTTCAGATACACGCCGCACACGTACAGGATCTGGTCGCCGTCTACCACGCGACCGCGCTCATCCACGGCCAAGCAGCGGTCGGCATCGCCGTCGTAGGCAAAGCCCACGTCCAGGCCCTGCTCCACCACATGGCGCTGCAGGCGCTCCATATGCGTGGAGCCGCAGTCGACGTTGATGTTAAAGCCATCGGGCGCGGCGTTGATCACGCGCACGTCGGCGCCCAGCGCGTCGAACACTGGCTTGGCCACCGAGGAAGCCGAGCCGTTGGCGCAGTCAATACCGATCTTGACGCCCTGCAGCGAAAAGTTCGCGCTGGCGATGAGCGAAGCAATGTAGCGGTTGCGGCCCTGCATGTAGTCCACCGTGGCGCCGATGTGATTGCCCGTTGCCAGCGGCACCTCGCTCTTGCCATCGATATAGTCCTCGATGAACTCCAGCACGTCCTCGTCCATCTTAAAGCCGTCGCTGTTGACGAGCTTAATGCCGTTATCGCAAAACGGGTTGTGGCTCGCACTGATCATGATGCCGCAATTGAAGCAGCCCTCCACGGTCTGATGCGCTACGCCCGGCGTGGGGATCACGTGCAGCATATAGGCGTCCGCACCGCTCGCGACCAGACCGCTCACCAGCGCCGCCTCGAACATGTAGCTCGAACGACGCGTGTCCTTGCCCACGATCACGCGTGCCTTGCGCTCGCGGTTGGCACCGTAATACCAGCCCACAAAACGGCCAATCTTATAAGCGTGCTCTACCGTCAGCCCAACGTTGGCCTCACCGCGAAAGCCGTCGGTGCCAAAGTACTTCATGCGCTCTCCTTACAAAATAGGGGCGAACAGATTGCCTGTCCGCCCCAAAATGGTACTCGATTATCTGCGCTACCAGAAAAACCCTACGCCGACGCGCTGTCGCGAGCCGCCTGGCATGTAGGAGTCTGACGCAGCGTAAGCGGCTTGTCCCCCGCCTCGGCCGACGTGGTCAGCGTATACGTGATCGTCGTCGTCTCGCCAGCATGCAGGTCAACGGTGCCCGAATAGAAGGGGATTCCATGCCACGTAGCGGCGCCAAGACCAAACTGGGTGCCCTCGACGGTCAGATCAGTAATGTTGCCGCCCGTCGGGGCAAACAACGAGACATTCAGACGCTCGTCGTCACGCGCGGCATCGGGTGCGCTCGCCGCAACGTAGTCGGGCAGCTTGCCAGCCTCCTCCTGCGTCATGATGTTCGTCAGGGTAACGGTGATGCGATAGGAGCACGTGCCGTCGCCGTTCTTCACGCCCTGGCCAATCTGCGTGTCGGCGTTCAGATACCAGTCGAGCTTGGAGAAGCTCAGGTTGTTAAAGTAAACGCCGGCAACGGGATCGGCACTCGGATCATCCGGATCGGGCAGCGAAGCGTCAATGCCCGTCTCTTTGATGGCATTCTGCTCATCATCGTTTCTCATCCAAGCAATCAGGCGGCCCTCTTCGGCACCGCGCTCAACGGCGCTGACAAGCTTCGCAACATCGACATCGCCGATACCGCCAAGAATCTTGTCGAAGGCAGCGCTGGCGACGGATGCAAAGATGCCGTCAGACTCCTCGACCGGATAGTTCCAGTACACATCGTGCATGAGGACCTTTGCAGCGTTGGTACCGTCGACAACCGTTCCGTCGGGCAGTGACACGTTACCGACCAGGCCCAGCAGATACTGCAGGAACACCGGGTCGATACCCACGACGCCGTCAACGTCCTGGCCATATTGAGATTTCCACAGGGCTGCGACACGCTGCGAGTTGCGGGGCCAATCAGGCGAATAGGTATTGCCCGAGTTGTACAGGTTACTGTGGTTGCCGAACAGTGCCTCATCCTCTTCGTCGACGCTCTCGACTGCCTCATCCTCACTGAGTCCAATGCGGGGAACAAACTCGCCAATCGACATCTGGCCGTCGGTGACCGAAATCAGGCCCTGCGAACCGCCAAAGCCGCCGCAGGCACGAATCTCGACGTTGTTCATGGCGTACACAAGGTAGTTGCGCGTCTGGCCGTTGGCGCCGAGCATCTGGGGAAGGACGGGGGCGACCTTCTCCGCCGCGTCAACCGCACCGTTGAGGGTGGCAAAGCCGTCCTTGGCCTTATCGACCAGCTCGGTCACCTGGGAAATATGAGTATCGCCAATGCCCTGGACCTTCTCGTTGGCGCTCTTGAACACCTTCGAGCTGCTGGAAAGCGAATCGGCGACCGCCTGCAGCGCGGACACGTTAATCATGCCGTCCTGGAACAGCTTGCCGGGCGTGGCCTGCGAAAGGTTGTCGGCCATGGGAACCAGCGCGTTGCTCGAGACATCGGACAGGGCATCAATCATGGTGCGGGCTGCGTTGATGTCACTGCCATACACAGGGATAAACGAAGCCGCCGTCCACAGCGGGCTCGAAGTCTCCGCCTTCATGCTGTCGCAGAGCTCATCGATCTTCTTCGCGTCGTCAGGCAGCGTCGAAAAATCGCCCGACGTGACCTTGTCCTTAAGGCCACCGACGATCTCGACAGCCTCCTTCGCTTCGCTCTTTACGGTCTTTGCCGAGTTAAGCAGCATAAAGCCGCTTGCGCCAAGCGCAACGAGAAGCACCGCGACTACAGCGGCAATAATGGCGCCAGTGTGACGCTTCTTGCCCTCGCCCTTGCGATGGCGATGACGGACCAGACCGTCAGAGGTCGAACTCGACGAAGCATCGCTACCGTAGTTCAAGCCAAAATCGTAATAATCTTCCTTGGAACCCGAGCCCGCAAACTCGGCACCGCTATCATCCAGGCGGGCGAACGTGCCAGTCTCGGAGGCGCCGGTGTAAATCGTGCCAAGGTTACCCGTAAGCCCCGCGCCACCGGCAGAGGGAGTATTGTTGGCGGCCTTGCCGGCATTAACGTTGCCGGCAGCATTCGCGGCGTTGGCAGCACCTGCGTTGTTCGCAGGCACCGAAGGAGCCCCGCTCGGCTGCGACGCGGAGGTTGCACCGCCCGCAAAGACATTCCCTTTTGCACGGCCGGTCTTTTTTGCCTTTTGAGACTGCTCGTACAGAGCGGTAAACATCGCCGTCTCGCCCGGGGACACGCGCTTACCGGAACTGCCCTGTCCAGCGCCGCCCGGCGTGCCGGCCTTACCAGCCCCGTTCGGACGCGGCGGAACTGCAAGACGGCCGCTATCGCTGCCCTTAAAGTGATTACCAGCCATAAAGAAATCCTCGCAATTGAGTCGCAATGAAAAAGTCCATAACGTTACTAGTTTATGGCATTTTGAGCATCGACAGCTAAACTCCAGACACGGACATCAATTGGCGAAAATGCGGCACAACACCTTTTCCGTCTTGGCGGCGGCGCCAGCTACACCGTGAGGAACATCATCACGATGATCATGGCAAAGCCGATAAGGTCGGTCGGCAAAAACACCGTGCCCAGTATAACGGCGCTGGTGATGGTCGCCGAAACCGGCTCCACAGTTCCGATGAGGCTCGCACGCACCGAGCCGATGTCCTTAACGCCCTGCATATAGAGCATGTAAGCAAAAAACGAGCCGATAACCACGAACACCGCAAGCGCCTCGACGCCGGCGGCGTCGAGCGCCGGCATATGCGCCCAAGGCTGCACGAAGACGCACGAGACCACGCCCGCCGTGAGCATTGCCGAGCCCGTGACGATGGGGCTGCCGTATTCGGGCAGGATCTTGGCGGGAATCACCGCCATACACGCGGCGCTGACCGCACACATAAGACCTGCTGCCAGGCCAAGCGGCGAGATATTCAGGCTGGTGGGGTCGCCGCCGGTGGCGATTAAAAAGGTTCCACCCAGAGCCAGGCCAATGCCGATGACTTCGCGAGTACGCGGCATGCGGCAATCGATCACGCAGGTGTAGCCCATGATGATAACAAGCTGCAGGCACTGGAGCACCGTCGCGGTTCCGGCATTGGTCAGGCGCACGGCCGAAAGATAGCAAAACTGGTTGAACAGCAGGCCAAAGGCGGTAAAGAGCAGCAGCTGCTTGCAATCGGCGGGTGTGGTCCAGAGCTTAATCAGGCGCTCGCGGTCGCGCGTAACAACCACGGCCATAAAGAGTAGACCGGCGAGAATCTGACGCACGCTCATAAGCCACAAGGTATCGACGTGGTAGGTATCGAACAGAAAACTCGCGCTGGTGCCCGAGAAGCCCCAAAACGAACCGCCCACCAGCGTAGCCAAGACGCCCGTGATCATCTTGCGCGTCGAAGCGCTGTTCAGGCGCCCGCGCCAGGCGCGGCGGGTGCTACGGCTGAGCTCGTCGGTGCCCTCGGGCACATCAATGTTCGATATATCGGTCATCGGCACCGAAGCCCCTGCGCCTTCGACCTGCTCGACACACTCTTTGCTCATTCCACTCCCCCGAAACAGCCTGGAAACAATTCGGCTTACCTTACCACGGCGAAGTCGCCAGCTGGAGGCTTGTCCGCTTATCGGTAGGACAATTCCGCAGGCGTCTTTCCATAGCTCGATACCGTAATGGCTCTGCATTATGCGATAGCCAAATCGCGGCAGCAGGCTCTTTTGAAATGGATACGACAAAGCCCCCGAATTCCACAATGTAAGCGATTTTTAAAAATGTTCTTGCCACCGAGTTCAGGCTCCGTTATATTATCCCTTGCGCGCTTGCGCACCCTTGATCGGGCGTTTAGCTCAGGGGGAGAGCGCTTCCCTGACACGGAAGAGGTCAGAAGTTCAAATCTTCTAACGCCCACCAAATGTTCGCAGCTCAGATGCTATGTCCTCTGGGCTGTTTTGTTTTATGTCGCCAAATCCGCTGGCAGTTCCAACCGCCCAAGCAACCACCCCGCCCATGCACAAAACCGCGTCAATAGCCACCGAGGCCGAGGCCAACGCGTCTCGAACCCATCCGAGCCGCAACTTCTCAGCAAAACGCCGCGATGTCTGCGCCCTGCGGTATCCTTGAGCCACTTACACCTGCAGCACCAAGGAGCCACCATGCGCACCGAGCTCGATGTCCCCTTTTCGCACAAAGAAGAAGCCAAGGCGCTGGGCGCCAAATGGGACCGGACCAAGAAGATCTGGTATGTGCCCTGCGGCGTCAACCCCGAGCCCTTTGCCGAGTGGCTGCCCGGTGTTGACCGATCCGACCCCTCAGCGCCGTATATATATCTAGTACTGGGCAAGCGCGAGTGCTGGAAGTGTCACAAAGAGACCTCGGTCGCGGCCTTCGGCATTCCCTATCGAGCCGATAACGACGAGAGCATCGCCATCGCGCACGCGCCCAACGAAGCCGGGCACATTGCCATCGACACGGCCAACGCCAACGCACTCGCCATCGTGCCCGCTCTTGGCTGCGTGCCGGGCGAGATCCGCGACTACCTTCATAAGCGCTGCGGCTACAAGCCCGTAGGCGCGCGAGCCTCCAAAGCCCCGTCGCTCGGCAACACGTGCACCAGTTGCGACGCGTTGCAAGGCAGCCGCTATCTGTTCGAGGAGCCCTCGTCCCCGTTTGCCCTCACTGCCATCAACAAGCTGCCGGCACTGGAGTTTATACGCGTCGAAGTTGCCGGCGTCTTTGGCGTCCCGGCCACGCGTACCGACTTTGACCAGGCGCTCTTTACCTGGGCACGCGACCATCACGCCGAGTTCCACAAGCAACTCGGTGAGGGGATTTATTTGTAGAGGCAAAAGACACTCGCAGCCAACTCCTCTGCATCACCTATCCCTCGTCGCCGGCGTCGTACACGATATCGAGGCCACAAACAGGGCATTTCTCCGAATACACCGGCATATGAACGCCTGTCCGTTTTCTCACTTCGTCGCTAAGTCTGTCGCGCGCATCGATGAACCGAATATCGAGGCACGGTATTTGCGAGCCGCAGCAAGGACAGGCGACAGCAAACGACCCGCAATCAACTTCTATGCCCGGAAACATGTTGTTGTCAATAAGGGCACGCGGCAGCTTTCCGTACTTCCCCATCGCAATATCGCCTCGCCAGCTCACGCTCGCTCCCTTCCCGTTATTCAAACCAGGAAGAGCATGCACCAGCAAGTGCGTGTGAGATTGCATTGCCACGCGATCCGATCAAACAACACGATCTTAAAAGACCGCCAAAGCCAAATACGCTAATACGGCAGAAGCCCCGCCTTTTCACGCTTCTTTTCCGAGTGATCGAACTCAATGCGATGGACCTCAAGAAACACCGTATTGGGTCCAAACCATCCGTTTTCGAGCTCGAACCGCTCAACAAACGCAAGGCCGAGCACCTTATAGCTCACCTCGGTTGCAAGTATGACTCCGACTGGGACGCCACATTCCATGCAGTTGAGCATTTTACGGTTGTGATTCTGGTCTCGAAAACCAACGGTGCCCGGCGCTTGAACCGAGTACTTAATGACCCACGTACCGTCATCCAAATAGAGCGGAGGCACATCGTTGATGCTCTCGGTTTGCCGCTGGCGCGCTTGTACCCCGCTACCCCACTCCCCTGTATACTGATGTAGCACGTGTTTCGTCCGGGCTTGTTTGGGCCGGATTGTTCATGGGAGGGTCTTATGGCTGCTTCGAATCCGCCTAAGGGGAGCGTTTCTTCTTCGTCCATTAAGCCGGTGACGCGCAAGGCCGTGCGTTGCCAGCGCGAGGTCGCCTGGCTTGTCACGCAGGCAGCGGGCAGGCTTGTGGCGACCACTCAGGACGTCAATGCGCCTACGCCGAGCTTTGTGTTAGCGGCGGCGCTGGATTTTGTGCGCCAATTGGAGCTTGCCGCACAGGATGCCAGCGGCCACCTCGACTACCAGAATGTTATGGCGCCCGACCTGCAAACGTTCTGCCACATGGCCAAGTTGCCCGCCGCGCCCAATGCGCTTTCGGACGCAGGCTACATGTTTACGCTCTCGGGCGCGGACCTTATCCGCGACATCTATGCATACTGCAGCGAGCTCGCCGAGCGCCACGTCTTTGACATGGCTGAAGTCAAACCGGGATATGTCATCAAGCTGGTTCTTAGGCTGTTCTTGATGGACGGGTTCGGGGCCATGCCGGCGTAAACCGAGTCTTTAGCATCACCGTCGACTGGGCAACAACCGCTTTACCTTAGTGGGCGCCAATCGAGGGTCGATTATCGGATCGCCTCGTCCACTAACGCAAGATGCCTTAGACGGTCGAGGTACGGCGCAGGTTTTTGGCGACAGCCGCGACAGTATCCGAAATCATCTCGTCCAACTATCCCTCACAGATTGTGCGGTCCATGAACCTCAGCGACTCCGCCATGCCCTTCTGAGTTCCCGCATGGACAGCCACGTCAATGAAGAGCTTGGGATAGAACTGCTAAGGGTAGGTGCCCACAACTAGGAGTCCAGCTTTGGTGACATTGCCCTGGGAATCAAGGATATTTAGACGCTCCAGCTTCGTTTGTTTGTCCGGCGCGCCACGCATTGCCCGGGGCGTCAACGAGAAAGCCCGATCTATCGTACGGTCGACCAGCGTCTCGTCGAGATCGTCCGCGCCCGCACCCGCCATCGCGTCGCGATCGCTCGGAGTCGCTCGACCGTATGACGCCAATGCGAGCACCTCGGTCGATGAAAGCGGCACATCTTTGTCATCGATGCGCTTGTAGCTGCCGCCCTGGGCGCCCCGCTCTATGACATAGCAGGGCTTGCTCGACGGATCGAGCTCCTCAATCGTAATGACGAGAACGATGACGCCCTGAAGCTCCACTCGCTCGATCCTGCGGAGAATGCCGCGGATAGATTTCCCTCGTCTCTCAGTTATCTCTCATATTTTTCTCTCATCTTCCTGTCATCTCTCATATTAGAGACGAATGAGAGACGAGAGATACGCGAGTGATGGACGAGTGAGGATTTTCGGACGGTCGGATATCGAGAGTGTCCAATTATCCATGCTCATGCAGCGGGCACGCGGGGCCTTTGCCCAATCCGCCGGCATCGTCTCCAGTTCGTTGCAGAGCCGCGGCCCCATATGGGTATACTCTCGAGGATTCGACTCGATTCGCCCCCGCTGGGGCGTCAAAGGAGACTGCATATGCCCACCACCTCAACCGACCCGCGCGCCGCTGCTACCGCACTGCTGGTGCCCGGTACCATCTGTCACGGTTTTGCCGTCGAGCGCTGCGAGACCGTGCCCGAGCTCGACTCGGACGCCTACGTGCTGCGCCACACCGCATCGGGTGCTCGCCTGCTGTACCTCGCGTGCGACGACGAAAACAAGGCCTTTGCCATTGGATTTAAGACGCCGCCGGCCGATTCCACCGGCGTGTTCCATATTCTTGAGCACTCGGTGCTGTGCGGATCGGCCAAGTTCCCCGTCAAGGAACCGTTCGTGGACCTGATCAAGAGCTCCATGCAGACGTTCCTCAACGCCATGACCTACCCCGACAAGACCATCTACCCCGTTGCCACCACCAACGAGCAGGACCTGTACAACCTGATGGACGTGTACCTGGACGCGGTGTTCAACCCGGCCATCTATACCAAACCCACCATTTTTGAGCAGGAGGGCTGGCATTACGAGCTGGACCTGCCGGAGGGCGCCGAGGGCGAGGACGGCGACAGCTCCGCGAGCCTACGCGAGGGCACGCTGCGCTATAACGGCGTGGTGTTCAACGAGATGAAGGGCGCGCTGTCCGACCCCATGAGCGTGCTGGACGACGCCGTCAACGCCGCGCTCTATCCCGACACCGCCTATGCGCACGAGAGCGGTGGCGACCCGCGCGCGATTCCCACGCTCACCTACGAGCAGTTCCTGGACACGCACGCGCGCCACTACAATCCTTCCAACTCCTACATCACGCTCTACGGCGACCTGGACGTGGACCGCGCGTTAGCCTTTTTGAACGAGCGCTACCTGTCGCAGCCGAGCGCCGCAAGCCGCCGCATGGACGCAGCCGTTGCCGCCGGCGAGGACCCGTCCACGCTGGCACCCAATCCACTGGGCGTGCAGGCGCCCGTGACCTGCGAGTATAAGCGCGTCGAGATGGCCACCACACCCGAGAACGCCTTGGTGGGCCTGGGCCTTGTGCTGGGCAGCGCGCTCGACCGCAAGCGCACGATCGCGGCGGACATCCTGTTCGAGGCACTGCTAGGTTCCAACGAGGCACCGGTTAAGAAGGCCGTTCTTGCCGCCGGACTGGGCGGCAACGTGGTGAGCTACACCGCGGCCGAGAGCCTGCAGCCCTACGAGCTCATCATGCTGCAAAATGCGCAGCCCGGCGTGGCGCGCGAGCTGCGTCGCGTATTCCAGAACGCTTGCCGCGACCTGTGCGAGCACGGCGTTCCGCGCGAGCGCCTGGAAGCTATCATCAGCAGCAACGAGTACGATCTGCGCCAGCGCGACTACGGTATCGCCGACGGCGTGGCCATTGCGTGCGACGCGCTGAGCACCTGGCTCTACGATGACGACGCCGCGACGCTGGCACTCAAGTACGGCCCGGTGTACGAGGAGCTTCGTGGCGAGCTGGACGGCAGCTACTTTGAGGACCTGCTGCGCGAGCTGGTTCTGGAAAACGACCACATGGCGCTGGTCGAGCTGGTGCCGGTGGACGCCGCCGAGGGCGCAGAGGGCGCCGAGGCTGCCGAGCTGGCAGCCAAGCGCGATGCCATGACCGATGCCGAGCTGGCCGACGTGGTCGAGCGCACGGCCGCACTGTGTGCCGCGCAGGAAGCCGAGGACACGCCCGAGGACAAGGCCACGCTGCCGCGCCTGCGTGTATCCGATATTGGCGAGGCGCGCCCCGAGCCGCCGCTCGTTGTGGACACGACTGCGCCCATCCCCTGCCTGCGCCACGGCATCCCCACCAACCGCCTGGCCTACGCCATGCAGTATTTCGACCTGAGCTGCGTCGCGTTTGAGGACCTGCCCTATGTAACGCTGCTCTGCCGCCTGCTCAAGCAGCTGCCCACGAGCGAGCACTCGGCCGAGGAGCTCGACAACTTGCTCGCCGGCAAGCTTGGCTTTTTGAGCTTTACGACCGAGGTCATGACCCAGCCCGACGCGGACGGTGTGCGCCCCTACCTGCTGGTAAGCGCCGGCGCCCTGTCCGAGAAGATCGATGCGCTGGCAAGCCTGCCGCACGAGGTGTGGTCGAGCACGCTTTTGCTCGATGCCGATGCCGACCGCGTGCGCGACGTGCTCACGCAGATTCGCATTGGGCTTGAGCAGGGCTTTATCAACAACGGACACTCGGCGGCGCTCGGTCGCGCTATGAGCTACAGTTCGCCTTCGGCCGTGGTGCGCGAGCAGCTTTCGGGCGTGGACTTCTACCTGTTCCTGCGCGATCTGCTCGACCACTTTGACGAGCGCCTGGATGACCTGCGCGCCAAGCTTGCCGAGCTGGCAGGCCGCATCTTTGTGGCCGATGGCTGCCTGGCGAGCTTTACCGGCAGCGACGAGGACTTTAACGCGTACTGGGCCGCCGCGGGCGATCTGGGGCTGGGCGCTGGCGACGGCGCCGATGCCGGCCGCGACGCGCTCGTGGTGCCGACGCCGCGCGACCGCCACGAGGCTTTTATCATCCCCAGCGACATCTGCTTTGCGGCAAGCGCGTGCGACCCGCGTCGCCTGGGCATCGACGTGACGGGCGCCTGGGCGGTTGCCGCCAACGCACTCTCCTACGACTACCTGTGGAACGAGATCCGCGTGAAGGGCGGTGCGTACGGCTGCGGATTCCGCGCGGCCGGCGAGCGTCAGACGGCGTTCTACACCTACCGCGACCCGGCAATCGACCCCTCGATTGAGCGCGTGGCGCGCGCAGGCGAATGGCTCGGCAGCTTTGAGCCCGACGAGGCCGCCTTTGAGGGCTTTATCGTGAGCTGCGTGAGCGGCATGGACGCGCCGGTGAAGCCGTACGCGCTCACCAAGCGCCGCAACACGACCTACCTGGCCGGGCTCGATCCGCACGCACGCGAGGAGCGCCGCGCCCAGATGCTCGCCGCCACGCCCGGGGAGCTTCGCTCGCTCGGCGCCGATGTGACGCGCATTGCGGCCGAGTCGCCCACCTGCGTCTTTGGCGGCCGAGACGTCATCGCCAAGAGCAACGCCGGCTTTAACGTAGTCGACCTGCTGGGCTAAGGCACCAAGGTAGATTTTTGGGACATGCCCGAAAATCTACCTTTTTTCTGCGGCTTAAGCGGGGCGGCACAGCCCACCGCGGCGGTTTGTCTCAATCTGTAACATCTAGACGGCAATATCGGCTCCAGATGTTACAGGTCGAGACGTTCCCAAACGGCACCAGCTCTTTGTCTAAATCTGTAACAACTAGGTCCAATTTTGCCGAGTTACTGTTACAGATTGAGACAAACCGCCGCAGACGCCCACTCCAAAGCACAGACCACCACAAAGGTGCCTGTCCCCTTTCTCAGTGGCGATTCGAACACTTGTTCTATACGCACACATGTTCTATAGTAGAGGTGTTTGCATCGAACTGAAATTGCAACTAGAATATAGTTGCAAAATGTGAGGCGGGATGACTCGATCCGATAAACTCATCGCCCAGCTGCTTAGCTGTCCTTCAACGTATAGATTTGCTGACTTTCTTAAAGTTATGGCTTCATATGGCTTTGAAATGGACAGCAAAGGCAAGACATCCGGATCGCGCGTTCGCTTCTACAGGCCATCAGATGGCAGGATGTTCGTAATGCACGCGCCTCATCCATCTGACGAATTGACAGCGGGGACCATTCGAAACATCGTTCGCTTTCTGCAAGATGTCGGAGGTAGTCATGAGTAACGTTTTGGCATACAAGGGTTATTTCGCCCCGGTCGAGTTCGATGCCGAACAGCGTGTGCTAACAGGTATGGTCGCCGGCATTAGGGACGCAATCGTATTTGAAGGCTCCACGGCTGAAGAAGTGGAGCAATGCTTCCACGACGCCGTCGACGATTACCTTGAGTTTTGCGCCGAGAAGGGCAAGGAACCCGAGCGGGCTTTTAAGGGCTCGTTCAACGTAAGAACGGGCTCTGAGCTCCACAAGCAAGCAGCGCTGGCAGCGGCAAAGAAGGGTGAGTCACTCAATAAGTTTGTGACTGAAGCGATCGCTGCGGCGCTGTGAAGCCAACGTCGAGTCGAAGCCGCCACACAGGGCGCCTTTGTGGCGGCTTCGACGTTTGCCCAGATAAAACCTGCCAAAATAAACCTGTCCCTTTTTGGTAGGTTTGGGAGAGAGGGCCGGGATGGACAAGGCTGAGTTGCGGCGGGCGGTGATTGCTCGGCGCGATGCTCTTGATTTGGACTTGCGGGCGGCGAAGTCTGCCGTTATCTGTGCGCGGCTGGTTGAGCTGCTGGTCCGCTTGGATGCCGCGGCGCCGCACACCGTTGCCGTCTATGCCGCGATGGGTTCCGAGGCAGACCCTGCCGCGTTTGCCGTTGCGGCCGCCGCGCGCGGCTGGCGCGTGGCCTATCCGTGCATGCTTTCGGCAATTGATGCCGCAGCTTGTGGCCAGCGCATGTGCATGCGAGCAGTTGCCGCCGACGATGCGTCCGCGGCTCCGTTTATCGCCCACCCCGCGCGGGCCTTCGCGGCCACGGACATCGACAGCGACCGCTTCCCCATCGTGCCTGCCGAAGCACTCGACATGACTGTTGTGCCGCTCGTGGCCTTCGATCAAACCGGCACGCGCCTGGGCTACGGCGGCGGTTGCTACGACCGCTACCTGCCCATGCTCTCACCCGCATGCCAAATCATCGGCATCGCCTTTGACGAACAACGCATCAACCACGTCCCCACCGATGCCCACGACCTGCCGCTGCCCAACATCATCAGCGCCTAATCGCTGCCACATCAGCCACGGCTACAGCAGTACCATCGCAGCCTAGTGCTCCTCGCCGGCGCGGGCTAGGTCGTAGGGCGTGGTCTGGTAGACGTAGTAGTTGAGCCAGTTGGTGTAGAACAGCTGAGCCTGACTGCGCCAGACGTTGCGCGGCTCGGCGGTGGGGTCGTCGCCCGGGAAGTAATGCGCCGGCACCTGAGGGTTGAGCCCGCGCTTCACGTCGCGCTCGTACTCCAAGCGCAGCGTGTCGGTATCGTACTCGGGGTGCCCAAAGACAAAGAAGCGGCGGCTGTCGGTCGACTTGACGATGTACAGGCCCACCTCGTCGGACACAGCCACGACCTCAAGCTGCGGCTCGGCCTCCACGTCCTCGCGACGCACATCGGTGTTGCGCGAATGCACGGCATAGAAACGGTCGTCAAAGCCACGGACCAGCGGACTTTGCGGCTTCACCAGATAATGCTCGAACACGCCGCTTGCCTTTGCCGGCAGGTCGTGCTTCTGAATACCGTAATGATGGTACAGGCCGGCCTGCGCGCCCCAGCAAATGTGCAGCGTAGAGTGTACGTGCGTGGTGGACCAATCCATGATCTGGCAGAGCTCGGGCCAGTAGTCGACCTCTTCGAACGGCATCTGCTCCACCGGCGCGCCCGTGATGATCAGGCCGTCGTAGTGGATGTCGCGGATATCGTCGAACGTGCGGTAGAACGTCTCCAGGTGGCCGGCACTCACATGCGTGGCCTCGTGCGTTTTGGTGCGCAGCAGGTCCACCTCCACCTGCAGCGGCGTGTTGGAGAGCTTGCGCATGATCTGCGTCTCGGTGGCGATCTTGGTGGGCATGAGGTTGAGGATGAGCACGCGCAGCGGACGAATGTCCTGGTGCAGCGCGCGGTACTCGGTCATGACAAAGATGTTCTCGCTCTCGAGCTGCGCGGCGGCAGGGAGGGCGTCGGGGATGCGAATGGGCATGGATGCTCCTTACGAATCAGTTGCAGCTATGGTACAACGAGCGGCCCCATCCGCGCGAGCACATCGCTCAGCGATGCCGTCAGCGGTCCAAATCACTCCAAAAGTAGAGATTAAGGCATGTCCCAAAAATCTACGGCGCTTTAGCCTAGCAAAGTAGCAGCAGGACGCTACAATGGTTCGACGCGAAAAACTCGGCCGAAAGGATACATATATGTACCAGACGCGTAAGATCGGTGTGGTCGGCCAGGGCCACGTAGGAGCACATGTCGCCAACAGCCTGCTTATGCAGGGCATTGCCGATGAGCTGTACCTGTGCGATATCAACGAGGCCAAGGTGACGTCCGAGGTCCAGGACCTGCGCGACTCCCTTTCGTTTGTCCCGTACAACACCAAGATCGTCAACTGCTACGACCACTACGAGGAGCTGGCCTGCTGCGACGTCATCGTCAACGCTGCCGGTAAGGTCGCGCTGGCAGCCGGCAACCGCGACGGCGAGCTGTTCTTTACCACCGACGCCGCCCGCACCTTTGCCAAGCGCATCGTCGACGCCGGCTTCGACGGCGTCTTCGTGAGCATCTCCAACCCCTGCGACGTCGTGTGCACCGAGCTGTGGCACCTGACCGGCTACGACCCCAAGAAGATCATCGGCTCGGGCTGCGGTCTGGACTCCGCCCGTCTGCGTACCGAGATCTCCAAGAAGGTCGGCGTGAGCCCCAAGTCCATCGACGCCTACATGATCGGCGAGCACGGCTTTAGCCAGCTTGCCGCCTTTAAGGCCGCAACCATCGCCGGCAAGAGCCTCAACGAACTTCAGGCCGAGAACCCCGACAAGTATGCCTTCGACCACATGGAGATCGAGGAACTCGCGCGCAAGGGCGGCTATGTAACCTACCAGGGCAAGCAGTGCACCGAGTACGCCGTCGCCAACTCCGCCGCGCGCGTCTGCGCCGCCGTGCTGCACAATGAGCACGCCGTGCTTTCGGCATCCACGCTCATGACCGGCCAGTATGGCGAGGAGGGCATCTTTACCTCCCTGCCGTGCGTGATCGGTGCCGAGGGCGTCGAGGAGGTCTACACGCTCGACCTTTCCGAGCACGAGCTCGAGGGCTTCCACAAGAGCTGCCAGCACATCCGCGACAACATCGCCCAGCTCGACTGGTGGGACGCCGAGGCTTACGACGCCAAGTAAGCGTCGGTTGCCGCGACACCTCGTGAATCTAAGTACAATACCAAGCGGGCTGCGCCGGAAATCCCCGGCGCGGCCCGCTTTTTGACTCACACGACACGCTTGCGAATCGAAGGTGAATACTTTTCCCGTTACCTAGTACTGCTCGATGCCCATGTAGCGACGAATCTCGGGGCTGTGGTCGAACACCTTGCCGCGGGCGGCGCGCAGCTCGCAGCTCATCGCGTAGAAGAAAATCGGCTCCAGGAACGAACGCACGCTGGCGGGCACCTCGCCCACGCCGTACTCAAGCGCATCGAGCACCATAATCGTATCGGTGTGCGTGTTGAGGAACGCGAGCGCGCGCTCCTCCATGGGGCGGCACTCGCCCGATCCGAGCTGCACAAAGTAGAACACGCCGGGCTCGGTTGCCTCGAACGGGCCGTGGAAATACTCGCCGGAGTGAATGTAGCAGCAGTGCTGCCATTGCATCTCCATGAGCGAGCAGATGGCCATGGCGTAGGTCTGGCTAAAGTTGGGGCCGGAGCCCAGGATGTAGAAGAACTCGTGCTGCTGGCAGAGCTCGGCAAAACGGGCGCCCAACTCGGCGTTGACCTTCTCGCGCGCGGCGGGCAGCAGCGCGTCCATCTGCTTAAGTCCTTCGTACATGTCGGCGAGCGCCTCGTAGCCCTCCTGCTGGTCGAGCAGCTCGGCGGCGATCAGAGCGCCGATGCCCTGCGGCACCTCGGCCTGCGGCACGCCTTCGCCCCAGGGATAGACCCAGGTAATCCACTTGCCGTTATCAATCTTGGAGCCCTCGCAGTCGGTGAGGGCGACGACCTCGGCGCCGGCAGCCAACGCCATCTCGCAGCCGTCGACGACCTCCTGCGTGTTACCGCTGTGGCTGCAGGCGACGACGAGCGACTTCGGCCCCAGGCTCTTGGGGGCCATCAGGCAAAACTCGCGCGCCGTGTAGACCGTCGAGGTAAACGTGGTTGCCTCGCGCTTGAGCAGCTCGTTGGCCGGCATCAGGTCGATCATCGAACCGCCGCAGGCAATCCAAAAGACGTTCTCAATCTTGCCCTTGCGCTCGATAATTTCCTGAACCAGATCGTGTGCGTTCACGGTGATGCTCCTCCTTGTGTGGCGGCTTTGAACGACGGCAGCTCGTACCTGCGGTCATTCTATGTTGTCCTATTTATAGCACGCACGACGACGCCCGTGAAGCCATTTCACCAAACTCGTTCTATATTGTTCTATCTGTGGACGTTAGATGTCGAACACATAGCGCGAGCCCACGATCTTTTGGCGTCCGAGCAGCAGAGGCCGCTCGTCCTCGTCGGTAAAGTACGCCTCCATATAGAAGAGCGGCTCGCCGACCGGCACCTCCAACAGCGGGGCCGCCTGAGCATCGGCAAGCGCAATCTCCACGGTACAAGGGTCGGACTTGAGCGGCGCGCGGCCCGAATGCTCGGCAACGAGCGCAAAGATGGAGTTGTCCGCGAGGTCCTTGTCGGCAAGCGTCTGCAGATAGGGATGGTCGGCCAGCACAAAGGCGTTGTTCTCGAGCATGACGGGCACGCCGTCTGCCGTACGCACGCGCTCGACAACGATGAGCTCGCAGCCGGGTTCCACCCCAAAAAACGCCGCGTCCTCGCGCGTCGCCGCAACCACCGTGCGCGACACCAGGCGTGCTCCGGCCACCATGTCGTTGGCGACACAACCCTCGGTAAAGCTCTGAACGTCACCCTTCTGGACAATCTTGCGCTTGAGCTTGGGCGCGCACACAAACGTGCCCCTCCCCTGCTGGCGGTTGAGATACCCCGCGCGCGACAGCTCCTCGATGGCGCGGCGCACGGTGATGCGTCCCACGCCGTAATACTTCGCGAGCTCCATCTCGGAAGGAATGCGCGAGCCGGATGCGTACACGCCACGCGCGATCTCGCCCTTTAGGTCGTCCATAACCTGCTGGTACAGCGGCACGGCGGATACCTCAGTACGCTCGGTTTTATCGTCGGATGCCATCGTTACGCTCCATCCCGCGCATGCTCGGACTCAAACTCTTCAATCGCCACCATAAACTGCTCGCCAAAGGCGTCGGCCTTTTTCTCGCCGATGCCGTTGACCTGGATAAGCTCATCTCGCGTCTGAGGGCGCAGACGGCACAGGCCGCGCAGGGCCTTGTCGGAGAAGACCATGTACGGCGCCATCTCCAACTCGGTCGAGATCTCCTTGCGGAGGGCACGCAGGCGCTCGAACAGCTCGGCATCGTCGCCAACGCGCGGGCGCTGATCCAGCTCGGCCTCCTCGCGCAGCAGATCGACGGCGCGGCGGGCGCGGGCCGAGGCCTTGCGCTTGGACGCGCGACGCTTAACGGTAAAGGCGAACGCCTCGTCCTCGACCTCGCCGGCACGCGGACCCAGTCCCACGACTGGGTACTGCCCCTGCGAGGTGGCCAAATAACCGCGACCGCACAGCTGGCCGATGATGTCCTTGATGCGCCCGACCGATTCGCTCGACAGCTCACCGTAGCCGCGCTCCTCGTCCAGATGCATCTGGCGAATGCGCTCGGTGTTGCCGCCGTGGAGCACGTCGGCGATCAGCGACTTGCCAAAGCGCATGGGACGCGTGGCCACATAGCGCACGGCGGCGCGGGCCATGCCGGTGACGTCCTCGACCTCGAACTGCGTGAGACAGTTGCTGCAGTTGCCGCAGCCCTCGGCGTCGTCTGCCGTGCCGCCCGCGGCGGCTGCCGCATGCTCGGCCGCGGCCTCGTCGCCAAAGTAGCGCAGCATGTATTCGCGCAGACAGCCGGTGGTATTGCAGTAGCCCTCCATCTGGCTGAGCAGGCGATAACGGTTCTGGAGCGCCCACGCGCGTTGCTCGTCGTCGAGCGCCTCGTCGACCGCATCGCCGCGGTCGATCAAAAAGCGGCGCATACGAAAATCGTTACCGTTCCACAGCAAGTGACAGCTGGCCGGATCGCCATCGCGGCCAGCACGGCCCGCCTCCTGGTAGTAGGCCTCGATGCTCTCGGGCACGTTGTTGTGGATCACGTAGCGCACGTTGGGCTTGTCGATGCCCATGCCAAAGGCGTTGGTGGCAACCATCACCTGAATGTCGTCGTCGATAAAGGCACGCTGGCTCTGGCGGCGGGCGTCGTTGCCCATGCCGGCATGGTAACGGCCCACGCGAATGCCGCTGGGTCCCAGCGCCTCGGCAAGTTCGCCCGCCAGCGCGTCGACCGTCTTGCGAGTCGAGCAATACACGATGCCGCTCTCGCTCGAATGCGCAATCACGTAGTCGCGCACCCAGGCAGTCTTGGCCTTGTCGCCCATCTCCTCGCAACCAAAGTAGAGGTTCTTGCGATCAAAGCCCGTCACCACCGTCGCGGGGTTTTGCAGGCCGAGCATCTGCTGAATGTCCGCACGCACGCGCTCGGTCGCCGTGGCGGTAAAGGCCGCCACGATGGGGCGCTGCGGTAGGGAATCGATGAACTCACGAATCTGCAGATAGGCGGGGCGGAAATCCTGGCCCCATTGGCTCACGCAGTGGGCCTCGTCAATGGCCACGAGCGGCACGCCAATGCCGCCGTCCGCCGCAGCCTCCTGCGCAAAGGCTAAAAAGCGCGGCTCGAGCAGGCGCTCGGGCGCCACGTACATAAGCTGGTAGCGGCCCTCGCGTGCCCGTTTGAGCACGGTATTTTGCTGGGCCGGAGTAAGGCTGGAGTTGAGATAGCTGGGTCGCGCACCCGCCGCGAGCAACGCACGGGTCTGGTCCTCCATAAGCGACAGCAGCGGACTCACCACAAAGGTGATGCCGGGCAGCATGAGCGCGGGCACCTGGTAGCAAATGGACTTGCCGGCGCCCGTGGGCATAACACCCAGCGCATCGCGGCCTGCAAGAATCGCATCCACCATGCGGTCCTGCCCCGGGCGAAACGAGGTGTAGCCAAAATAGGCGCCGAGCGTGTCAAGCGCCATCTGCTGCATGCTATCGGTCATGGTTTCCTAACGTCCAAGTCATCTGCCGCCGATTATACGCCGCCACGCGGACCGATGCCGCGCCGCTGTCGGCCACGGGCGATGCAGTCCAAAGGGAACGAGCGTGGATTTTTGGACACTTTCCGGATGAGCGTGGAAACGTCGCCGGTTGAGCATAAGTCAGCGAAAACGCCCCTAAGCGAGCAAGGTGACGTGAAAGAGGAGGGAAGCGTACTTCGGTACGCGACCGACGATTGAACGTCAGATTGCCGCTTAGGGGCGTTTGCAGCGTCGACAGATCCGCCGTTCGTCAGAACGGCGGAACCAACCCTACATGACCATAACGTAGCGCGATCCCACGTAGTACTGCTTACCCATCAGGACCGGTTCGCCATTAGGACCGGTAAAGCCGGCACGCAGGTTGAGCAGTGGATCGTGCGGAGCAATGCCCAACTCGGCCGCCTGCTCGGCATTGGCGCGAACAGCCTCGACCGTACGGTAGCCAACCGAGACAATCGGGATTCCGCCAACACGCTCGACCTCGGCAAAAATCGACTTGTCCTCAAGATCGGCCGTCAACAGCTCGCGGTAGGCATCAAACGGCACAAAGATGTTCTCCTCAAAGATGGGCTCGCCGTCGGCCGTACGCACGCGCTTGATATGCAGCAGCAGCGCATCCTTCTGCAGGCCAAAGAACTCCATCTCGTTTTGGCGCGCCGGAGCGATCTGACGATCGACCACGTGCGCACCGGCCTTCATGCCGTTGTCGGCACACAGCGCGGTAAACGTCTGCAGCGTCGAGGCGTGAAACTGGCGATTGATGTGCGGCGTGGAAACAAAGGTGCCGCGGCCCTGCTGCTTAACCAGGTAGCCATCGGAGCACAGCTCCTCGACGGCGCGGCGCACCGTAATTCGGCTCACGTCGTACTGCTCGGCTAGCTCAAGCTCGGACGGAATACGCTCCTTGGGTGCATAAACACCTTTCTCGATCGCATCCTTGATTTCGTCGTAAATCTGCTGGTAAAGCGGTGCATTTTTGGGCGTAGGCATATCTAATCACTCTTATCGAAATATCGAAATAACTAATACGTATATAACGTCTAGTTTCATGTTACCTCATATTGATAAAACGATACACCCTCCCTACCAAAAAGCGACAGCTTCATTTTGGTAGGTTTTATCTGGGCAAACGAGAGCCTCTCGAAAGCAACGGGGCTTTCGGGGGGGCTCGTTCGGATGGGTTGCGCAGGACCGGCAAAATGCCAACACTCTACCGGCCGTCGTCCTGCTGCAAACTGTCCTGCTCGCTGAGGCGCGCCTGCCTGCTGGCCATGCGCGCGGGCTTGTCGGGATCGGGAACGGCCGTGGGCATGGGCTCGTCGACATGACCGCCCCACCAGCCGCCCACAAAGTTGAGCGTGTGGAACACATTGATCACAGCGCCGGGGTCAACATCGCGCACCAGCTTGATAATGTCCTGGCTCTCGTAGGTCGAGACAACGGTGTGCAGCAGACACATCTTTTCGCGGCTGTATCCGCCGATGACCTCGGCGCAGCTAATGCCGTGCTGAAAATGGTTTACGTAGGCAGTCATGACCTCGTCTGCCTTACGCGTCGTGATCTGCAGCGTCACGCGATCGTAGCGACGATAGAAACTGTCGATGGTCTTGGTCGAAATAAACTGGAACACGATGGAATACGCCGCCTTGTCCCAGCCAAACATAAAACCAAAGATTGCCAGGATAAAGCAGTTAAAACCAAAGATGACGCCCCAGATGGTCTTGCCCGTGTGGCTGGAAACCCATAACGCGATAAAGTCGGTGCCGCCGGTGGATGCGCCGGACTTAAGCGCGATGGCAGCGCCCAGGCCCGAGACCACGCCGCCAAAAATGATGAGCATGATCTTGTCGCCCAAAAACGGCGCGAAGTGAAAGACGTTGAGGAACAGCGACGAGAGCACGACCTGCATCATCGAGAAGATGACGAAGCGCTTGCTTATGCCGTTCCAGCATAGGAGCGCCACGGGGATGTTGAGCGCGAGCATACCGAGCGAGATGTCGATATGAACGCCGCCCAGCGAGGTAACGCGATCAAGCAGGACCGCGACGCCGGTGAGACCGCTCGGAAGCAGGTCGGCGGGCTGAATGAACGCCTGGATCAGAAATGTCTGAAGAACGGCGGAAATCGTGACCGCCACGGCAGTAATGGCGCGGCGGACGATGGTAAGGCGGCCGAGCACGAGCACGCGGTCCGTGAGCTGATCGATGGCGTTCGCCACGTAGGCTCCTTTCGAAGGCAGATGTGGTTGTGGGGCATGCCCGCGATTGTAGCATGGAGCGTGCGGGGGCGCTTCAATTCAACCTCCCTCGACAACCAAAACGGGACCAGCAACCCCCACGACCAAAGGGCAAAATTCCAAGTGAGTAGACTTTTTACGATCTGCTGAGCACACCCAAAACCGCCACCCCTGTGACCTGCGGTTTTACAAAGGAAGATATGCATTGTGCTCGGCCTGCGCCAAAAAGTCTACTCACTTAGTCCGTATCGAAGCCAAACGAATCCAAATAGATGACAAATTAAGCCAATCCGCAGCAAGAGACGCGTGAACCAATGCTTCTCGCGGCGGATTGACACTACAAAGCGGCCAAAATGTCGGTCAGGTTGTCGATGATAACGTCGGCGGCGGACTGATCCAGGTTGACGCCCTCGTGCGGACGCAGCGCCAGGACGCGGGCGCCGGAGCGCTTGCCGGCCTCGATGCCCAAAGGCGAGTCCTCGATAACCAGGCACTCGGTAGGCTCCACACCCAGCGCCTCCATGGCACGCAGGTAAATCTCGGGGTCGGGCTTAAACGCACTGCACTCGTGACCGCTGATGGTGTAGTCCAGCACGTCGGCGATACCGGCAATCCCCACCAGCTCGTCAATGAGCTCGCGATAGGACGAGCTTGCGATGGCGCACTTCACGCCGCGCTCGTGCAGCTTGCGCATCACCGGCTCCGTCTGCTCGTTGAGCAGCTCGGCATACGGAACGGGGTGATCCGGGCTGTAGACCTGCTTGTACTCCACGCGCAGGCGCTCGCGCAGCTCAATATCGTCGGGCACCAGCGCCTTCCAAATGGCGGGCTCGTTAGATCCCGAAAGATCGGGGATCTCGTCAAAGTGAAACCCCTTCTCTTCCATAAACGCCACGCGACGACGGTTGTAGAACCACTCGGTATCGACCAGCACGCCGTCCATATCAAACAGCACTGCCTTGATCATACGCATCTCCTCCCACCTGCCAAAAAGGGACAGGTTTATTTTGGTAGGTTTTATCTGGGGTTTATGACGCGACAGACACGCCCTCCCCAGAGCAAAAAAGGGGATGGGGCGCGAACCCCATCCCCTCTCAATCAACCCGTAAGGTCTACTTACTTGTGATTAGTAGGAAAGCTTCCACATGTAGCGACGCATGGTCAGCGGGTGCTGACGGGCCTCGGCGATCTGGTTGCCGTACTCGCGCATAACGGCGAGGTGCAGCAGCGGGTTGAAGTAGGTGACAACGCTCGCGGGCACGGCGTCAGCCAGGCCGTAGTCCTTGGAGTCGATCAGAGCGACCTTGGCGCCCATGCGCTCAAGGAAGGTGAGGGCGCGGGCGTCCATCGGACGGGTGGCGCCATCGGACATGAAAAAGACGTAGGGCTTACCCTCGGTGGAAACCTCAAACGGGCCGTGGAAGTACTCGCCGGTGTTGTAGGCGGCGGCGTCGATCCACTGCATCTCGGTGAACAGGAAGGCGGCGTGAGAATAAGCCATCTTCTCGGAGGCACCAGAAGCCATGAAGTAGATCATCTTGTCGTCCTTGAAGTCCTCGGCGAACTTCTTGGCGAGGCCCTTGCAGTGCTGAGCGGCGTTCTCGCAGAGCTCGAAGACGTTGGTGAGGCCGGTGATCATGTCCTCGTAGTGGTCATAGCCCTCGGTCTGCTGAAGGATCTCGACAGCAAGAGCGATGGCGTAGCCGGGCTTCTCGCACTTGGCAGCGTAGTTGGCGTGGAAGCCGTGAACGATGACGTGGTCGGCGTCGACGGTCAGAGCGGAGCCAGCCTTGTTGGTGAGGGAGACGACCGGGCAGTTGTGCTTCTTGGCGGTCTTGTTGGCCTCGACGGTCTCGGGCGTGGAACCACCGAGGGAGCAGGTGATCACGAAGGTGTGCTCGTTGACCCAGGAAGGCGTGTCGTAGTTGAACTCATTAGCGGTGAAGATCTGAACGTTCAGCTTGTCCGTGTTGTTGGCCAGGAAGTACTTGGCGGGGTAAAGGTCGGACATGGAAGCACCGCAGCCGACGAAGGCGACGCTGTGGATCTCGTGGTTGGACAGGACGTCAGCGACGATCTGCTTAGGGAGGTTAAGGTCGATCTCGTACATCTGACACATTCCTTTCGATTTTTGCGGCGCCACATTGCCGGGCGCTCGCAGGGTTACCGTGGTTTGGACCGAGTCGCCGGCCCGTTGAGGATGCGACAAGGGGACTGTCCCATTGTCGCATTTTAGGGATGGAAGCCTGCCTGGGGTATGGGATGCCAGGCAGGCCCCCGGGGGAAAGCGGTTAGGCGCTTAGTCGCGACTAGGCCAAGATGCCGGCCGCGGAGAGGGCGATGCCGCCCACAATGGCGATCACGAGAAGCCAACCGGTGTTGACGTTCTTCTTGATGAGCCAGTACATAAGGCCGGTGAGGCCAAGGGAGATCATCTGGGGCATCATGCCGTCCAGGATGTCCTGGATAACGACGGTGCCCTCAGCGAACTGCAGCGGGGTGGTGGCGCCGATCAGCGTAGCGATCATGCCGCCCACGGACATAAGACCCACGATGCCGCAGACATACATGAGCTTCTCCATGAGGTCGCCGCCCTGAAGCTTGCTCAGGTACGCGTGGCCGCCCTGATAGCCCATCTTGGCTGCGAACCAAGTGATCAGCACAGAGGGGACGATGGAGATGAGCATGGCCAGGATCGGGCCCATGATGGAGCCCTGCTGAGCCAGCTGAACGCCCAGACCAAAGGCGATAACGCGGATGGTGCCCTGGAAGAAGGAGTCACCGATGCCGGAAAGCGGACCCATGAGGGAGGTCTTGACTGCGTTGATCGAATCAGGATCGAAGTTCTCGGGATCCTTGGCGTACTCCTCCTCCATGGAGGCGGAGAGGCCCAGGATGAAAGCGCTCGTCTGCGGGGTGCAGTTGTAGAACGCCATGTGACGGTGGTAAGCCTCTTTCTTAGCAGCGAGCTGCTTGGGGTCGGACTCGTCCGGATAGAGGCGATCGAGCGTGGGAACCATGCCGTAGAGGAAGCCCATGTTCATCTGACGCTCGTAGTTCCAAGAGGCCTGGATGGCCCAGGAGCGCCAGAAGAACTGGCTGACCTTCTTGTTCAGGGACACGTCCTTGGTTGCGGTTGCCATAGTGTGTTCCTCCTTAGTCTTCGTCGTCTTCGAGCGGATCGTAGTCGGAATCGACACCGGCGGCTGCATGGGAACCGTTGAACTTGAAGCCCATGAAGACGACAGCCAGGCACACACCGATCAGAGCGACCGCGATGACGGACAGGTTGAGGTAAGCGGCGAGCAGGAAACCGATGAACAGGAACGGAGTCATACCCTTCTTGATCATCATGGTGAGCAGCAGGGCCAAGCCGTAGGCGGTCATAATCTTGGTCGAAACGTTAAGACCAGTGGACAGCCACTCGGGAACCATGTTGACGATGGCCTGAACCAGGTCGGTGCCAACAAAGACGGCGAGGAAGATCGGCAGGAAGTACATGATGGCGTACAGGCCGGAGCCGGCGCAGATGTGCATACGGTAGGCGGTCTTGAACTTTCCGTTATCGATCGCGCTATCTGCCACATGGGTGAGGGCGGCGATGATGGAACGGAACACGATGCCGAGGAGCTGACCCAGGACGGCGACCGGGATGGCGATCGTCATGGCGGTCTCGGCGGAAGCATCGGTCAGGCACGCAAAGGCAGCGGCCACGATGCCGCCCAGGACCATATCGGGCGGAACAGCAGCGCCGACCTGCACCAGGCCCATGGACACGAGCTCGACGGCGGCACCGACGGCAAGGCCGGTGGGTACATCGCCCAACAGCAGACCTACGAGCGTAGCGCCAACGAGGGGCTGCTCGAAGTTAAGACGACCGAGCAGGCGGGAGTCCCACATGCAGAACACGCCGACGAGGCCGACGAGCACCGCACTGATGAACGTATTCATACCCTTCTCCTTTCAGTCAGGCAAAAGCCTGGTTGATTACAGCTTGGCGTCGATGTCGACGCTCTGATACGTAGGGGTCTGCTGGACATAGAGCTTGATGCCCATGTCGAGCAGCTGGTTGACGTCGGCCTTCTGGGTGGCGTCGAGGAAGACGGAGCTGTCCTTGCCGCCGATCTGATCGGCACCGTCGTGGTTGGCGGTGGCGCCCAGGTTGATGGCGTCGAGCTTGTAGCCCTGGCAGAACTGCAGCATCTCGGCCGTGTTGCCAAAGACGAACATGACGCGCTCGCCGAGGGTGTTGAGCTTGTCCATCTTGGCGAGGGCACGCTCGACGGTGAAGACGTTCAGACGCACGCCCTGGGGCTTGGCCAGCTTAAGAGCGCCCTTCTTGATGTCATCGTTGGCGGCAGCGTTGTCGACGACGATGATGCGCTCGGCCTGAACCTTGGTGGTCCAGGTAAAGACGACCTGGCCGTGCAGCAGACGGTAGTCAAGACGTGCGAGGACGATCTTGGCGGGACCGGAGCTGTGACGGGACGCCTTGGCCTTCTTGGCGGGAGCCGCGGCGGCCTCGACCGGTGCGTTGGGGTTGGTCAGACCGATGCGAGCCTCGTTGATGAGGGCCGCGAGCTCGGCGCCCTTGACGGGGACGGGGCTCATAGCGAGCGTGAGCGCCAGCGGGATGTTGAAACCGCTGACAACCGTGAACTTCGTGCCGTTCTTGGAAAGCTCGACCATGTTGTTGTTGACCGAGCTACCGAGCATATCGGTCAGCACATAGACGGTGTCGTCCGCGTTGAACGTGGCGATCATGGCGTCCACCTTATTGGTGATGGGCTCCTTGTCGTCACGAGCAAGCGACACGACGTGGACGTTCGACACGTCGCCGAGAACCATCTCGAGCGTGTCTTTGGCGCCTGCGGCCAGGCCGCCATGAGATGCGAGAATGATCTGATTCATCTTGCCTCCTCCTTTTCGTTATGGTCATTATAACGTCTTATACGTTGCTTATATTGCTAATTAGTATAATGACCGTTCGCGGGTGAAAATCGACCGTTGACGGGTTTAACGTACTTGAAACGTTGGGGCAGGGTGGGCCGGCGGTGGCTTGGCGGTGCCCGATCAAGCGCCCCGCTCATCCCCTATCGCACAAAGTACCAGGGACTTTCCTGCACGGTGGGCTCCAGCGCGATGCCAGTGCGCTCCTTAAACAGATCCATGTCCTGCGATTTCTCCGTCCACCACGCATTGGGCTTAAAGGTCATGCTCTCAACGACATGACCGACAAACTCACTGTTGCGCAGCTTGGAGAAGTCGGTGTTCATAATCAGGATGGACATGAGCACCAGCACAATGCCCAGGACCTTGATCGCGCCGGCGGACTCGGCGTAGATGCCAATACCGACCAGAACGGTCGCCACGGTTTCGAACGAAGCCACGACCGGCACCTTCGACGTCTCGAGATCCATCGAAAGGCCCTGCATATAGAAGATGTACGCAAGAGCCGTAGGAATAAAGCCAAAGCCTGCGAACAGCAGAATGAGCTGCGGGGACATTGCCGCGGCTACATCGGACCACGGGGCCGAAAGCACTGCCATAAAGCATCCGCCAAAGACAAAACCCCAAAACGTCACCGCCAGCGGATGCAGCGTCTTGGTAGCCATACGGCTAAACACCGCCAGCAGTGCACCGCAAAGTCCGGCGATCACACCCGACGCGACGCCCCAAGCCGAGAAATGGAAACCAGACAGGTCGCCGCTCGTCACCGCGAGCACGCAACCCACAATGTTAAAGACGATGGCGACGAGCTTGTTGGGGGTCACGTCCTCGCGATAAAGCACGCGGCCGAGCGCGACGCCAAACACCGGCGAGGTGTAGAGCAGCACCGAGGCCGTGGACATGCCCACCTCGCCCATGCACTCGTAATATAGCGTGTTAGCGGTGGCGAGGCCAATAATGCCAAGAAGCGCGCAGGGAACAAGCTCTTTAGGACTTGCCTTGAACAGCGCCATGAGACCCGAAACAGTTCCCTCACGAGCACCTCCCTGGCAACCCATAAATGCCAAGACCGGGGCCATTAAGACGGCACCCGACAACAGGCGAAAGGCCGCCATGCTCTGAGACGAAACGCCCAGGGCCGATATTCCGTTAACAAAGATTCCGATGGTGCCCCACATAAGCGCGGCGATCAGCACCAGCACATAGCCCAGATTGCTTTTCCTCAACGCAGCCTCCTCGCTATTGTTTCCAATATGTTTCGTACTACGTTATAGTCGTTATATACGTTTTTCAAGACACAAATCGGCGAGCGGAAAAGTGATCCGTTTTCCTCCGTCCCCAGCGGATTACTGGGCGGTTGCGGTGAAATAGTTCCTAAATAGAGGCTTCAAGCCCCCAAACAGGAACTATTCCACCGCAACTTATGAGGACATCGAGCTGTTAGGCCGCTCTATCCCCTAGTAGTCCAGCTTCCACATGTAGCGGCGCGTCATGTAGTCCTTGTGCGTGACGGCAGAGAGCGCGCGCATGTAGACGTTGTTGAGGATCGGGGCAAAGATCAGGTGGTTGAAGTACTCGCTCACGCTGTCCTTGATGTCGTTGAGGCCGAGCTCCTTGGCGTCGAGCTGATAGACGCGCTCGCCACCGTACTGGTTGACGAAGCGGATACCGCGCTCGTCGTTGCAGCGGCTGCGGCCGACGCTGATGAGCTGGAACAGCGAGGTGCGCTTGTCCAGAATCTCGAAGGGGCCGTGGAAGAAGTCGCAGGTGTTGATGGTGCAGGAGTCGATCTGCAGCATCTCCTGCACGTTGCAGATGCTAAAGACGTAGGCAGCACCAAAGAGCGGACCCTGAGCCATCACGTTGATGCAGGGCTTGTCGGCGTTTTGCTCGGCCCACTTGGCGGCGAGCGGACGGGTGTACTCGACGGCCTTGCGATAGATGGGGTCAACCAGGTCGAAGGCGGCCATAGCGGTCTCATACTCGGCATAGCCCTCGGTCTGCTGCGTAAGCTCCATGGCGATCATGGTCACGACGGCGGAGTTAGTACGGCCCATGCAAGACTCGTCGACGGCCAGGCTGTCATACTGAATCTTGTAGTCGCAGACCTCGGTAAGGCCGGACTCGTCGACATAGATGGCGATGGTGCTGGCGCCGTGGTCCTTGGCGACCTGGGCGGCGACGATGGTCTCCTTGGTGCCGCGCATGGACACGACGACGGCCAGGGTGTTCTCGTTGACATAGGCGGGCGTGGCGTGCACGAACTCATTGCTGGTGTAGCTGGAGCTCACGACCTGCGTGGCCTCGTGCTCCATAAAGTACTGGGCAGGATAGTTGCCGCCGTTGGATCCGCCGGCGCCAATCCACACGACGCGCTTGATGCCGCGCTTGTCTGCCTTGTCGGCCAAAACCTGGGAGACGACGTCCTTAACCTGTTCCTGAGTAGTCATCGTGCATCAGCCTTTCTTCTCGTTTGATGCTCTCGATGGCATACAAGTTACATACATGTTTTGATTATGTCGACTAGTTGTATGCTATATTTGTCTTAGAAAATTTGCTGATACGGTTTTCGATAACTTGCTACCAGCGGTTTTGTTGTTGTATTGAATACATGCTTGATTAGATACGCATACAGGTTAGATACAGGTTGATCGCATGAACGCTTCATCTAAAAAGAGACTGACCCAATACGAGCGCTTGGCGGGCATGCTGCGCGACCGCATCGCCTCCGGCACCTACGCGCGCGGAGACAAGCTGCCGTCCGAGATGGAACTCATGGACGAATCGGGGCTGTCGCGTAGCACCGTACGCCACGCCCTTAAGGTGCTCGTTGATGAGGGCCTGGTGCGCACCGAGCGCGGGCGTGGCGCCTTTGTGGCCGACACGCCGGCGCTCCACGAGAACAACCTGGCGTTTTCGAGCTACACGACACAGGTCCAGGGTCAGGGTATGAAGCCCACCACGCGCACGGTGGACTCGGGCTTTGCCAAGGCGGCCGGCAGCATAGCTAAGTTCTTTGACGCCGCCGTGGGCAGCAAACTCGTCAAACTTGTCCGCCTGCGTTATCTGGACGATGCGCCGCTGTGCCTGGAGACCACCTATCTACCACCGAGCTTTGAAGCACTCATCGATCGCGATATCAACGGTTCGCTCTACGCCACGCTGCGCCAGGAATTCCATCGCGCGCCGGCACAGGGACATAAGACCTTTGAGGTATGCTATGCCTCGCAAAACGAGGCGTTTTTGCTCAACGTTGGGCGCGGGCAGGCGCTGATCCTGATCACCGACTACGTCTACGACACGGACGGCCGCCCGCTCCATGTCTCCAAGCGCATCCAGCGCACCGACCGTGCCAAATACACCGAGCCCATCGGCTAACCTGCCAAAATAAACCTGTCCCTAAATGGTAGGTTTGGGGAGGTCGGGGAACCAGGTTGGCTTGGGTTGGTTAGGGACGCGCTCGGCTAGAACCAGCTCCATCCAGCACATGTCGTACCAACGGCCGAACTTTTGGGCGCAGCGGTCGAAGGCGCCCACCAGGCGATACCCCATATGGGCATGGAAATCCTGGCTGTTGTGCGTCAGGTACTCGTCGTCCTTGTCGTGCGGCACGGCGATGAGGGCGCACATGTTGGTGATGCCCATCGCGATCAGGCATTGCTTGAGCGCATCGTGCAGTTTGCGGCCCAGCCCGCCATGGCGCACATCGCGTGCCAGGTAGATCGACGTCTCGACCGACCAGTCGTAGGCCTCGCGGCTGTTAAGCGCGCTCACATAGGCATAACCCACCGGACGCCCGTCCAGCTCCATCACCAGATACGGATAGCGCTTGAGCGTACGCTCGATACGCCCGGCAAACTCATCAACACTCGGCACCTCGTACTCGCAGGTAATCGCCGTCTCGCGCACATACGGTTCGTAAATGGCAAGCAACGCCGGCGCGTCATCGGGCGTCGCCAGGCGAACCGTCGGCTCGGACATCTCGGTCATACAACCCTTCTTCCTCAAAAGCAAAGGCCGCCCCACGCCAAACCCAGGCGCGGGGCGGCCCCTTGCCATTACATCAGGCTACAGGACAGCCGCCAACGCGTCGATATCCTCCTGCGTCGTGGCCCAGCTGGTGCAAAAGCGCACCACCGTGTGGGTCTCGTCGTACTTTTCCCAGTACTCGATCGAGGCGTGCTCGCGGATGCGCACCATGTCCTCGTTGGGCAGAATCACGAACTGCTGGTTGGTCGGCGTCTCCAAGAAGAACTGGTAGCCGCGCTCATGCAGCACGCGACGCAGCGCCTGAGCGGTCTCAATCGCCTGGCGACCAATCTCAAAATACAGGCCATCGGTAAAAAGAGCCTCAAACTGCACACCCGTCAGGCGGCCCTTGGCCAACAGCGCGCCGTGCTGCTTAATGCGCGGAATGGGATGTGCCGGAGCGTGCATGCCGCAGAACACCACAGCCTCGCCGCAGAGCGCGCCGCACTTGGTGCCGCCGATGTAGAACACGTCGCACAGCTGCGCCAGCTCGGGCAGGGTGATGTCGTACTCATCGGCCGCCAGCGCATAGGCCAGGCGGGCGCCATCCACAAACAGCGGAATCTCGCGCTTCTGGCACACCGCGTGAATCGCCGCGAGCTCGGCCCTGGAATACAGCGTGCCGTACTCGGTCGATAGACTCACGTACACGGCGCCCGGGAAAACCATGTGCTCATGGCTCTCGTTTTCGTAGAACACCTGGATATAGTTTTCGAGATCCTCGACGTGCATCTTGCCCTCGTAGCCGGGGATGGTGAGCACCTTGTGACCACCAAACTCGATAGCGCCCGCCTCGTGCCCGGCGACGTGGCCGGTCTCGGCGGCAACCACGCCCTCGTACGGCGCGAGCAGCATGTCAATCACCGTCGCGTTGGTCTGCGTGCCGCCCACCAGCAAAAACACGTCGGCATCGGGAGCCTGACAGGCCTCGCGGATAAGTTGCTTGGCACGCTCGGTATGCGCATCGGTGCCGTAGCCGGGCTGCGGCTCCATGTTGGTGTCGACGAGTGCCTGCAGCACCGCTGGATGTGCGCCGTGGGAATAGTCGTTGTTGAACGCGAGCATGGCAATCCTCTCTTACCAGGTATCGTCCAGATGATTCAAACGGGGCTATTGTACGCCGTGAGGATAGGCAATGCGCGCGGCAAGGCACTCAAGCGCCAACACCAGGGCAAAGCCGCAGCTCACGTCAGTCAAAAAGTGCGCACCGATCACGATGCGGCCAAAGGCGACGAGCGCCGCGACCGTGGCAGCGACCCAAAAGACCACACGGCGGCGCGACGGCTTTTCCTTAAAGGCCGCCGCGGGAAGCCCGGCGAGCATGAGGCCGATCGCCGCGTGCGCCGTGTGTCCGCTCGCAAACGACTTAAAGCCGTCCTTGACTACACCGGCGGCAATATAGACCCACTTGTCGGGGTTGCCGATCACCCACCACGGCTGAAACTCGAGTCCCTGCGTCACCTCGATCACGCGCATGCGCGGACGCGACCACAGCGGCTTGACGATCACGTTGAGGATAATGGCCTGAGCGACCCACACGACAAGCACCATCAACGCCCAGCGCGTGAGCTCGTCGGGCTCGGTCGTGCGCGTGAGGCGATAGACGATAAGGTTGGCGACGATGGCCAGCACAAACGTCAGCACCAACTGAGCCGCGATGAGTTTGCCGCCAACCCTCAAGGACGAAACGATCTCGTAGCCGGTCAGGCCAACGTTGACGAGGATGCCGAGCACGGCGAGCCATTTGCTCCCCCTGGAGTCGGGACGCACCGCGCGCACGAGCATAACGCCCGCGATGCTCGCCGTCAGCTCGAACGGCAGCTCGCCGGCGGCCTCGATAAAGCGACCGTACATGCTGCCGATATTGAACAGCGCGCTCGAGATCTGATAATCGAAGAAACTGCCCACGCCCAGACAAAGACACAGGACAACCGCGATAATGGCAACATCTTTCTTATAGATATACCCGAACATACTTTCCTTTCGATGGGGTCAGATTGCCCAAATGGGGCGTTTGCAGCGTCGACCCGTTAGTCATCGTCAGTCGCGCCCAGCTGCTGCAGTAGCATGAGCGCGGCCGCCACCGGGCCGGTGCCGTCGTTGGCGTCGAGACCTCGGCCCAGGCCGCTGCCCGCACCGGCGCCCGCCTTGTAGGGCACCGACAGCTTGCGGCTCTTGGGGAAGTTCACCGCGCCATAGCGATTCTTGAACTCAAAGGCTACCTTCTTGGGAACGTCAACCCCCAGGAAGGTAATGCGCCCACCGCTGAGCGTGACGCTCTCGAGCCCCAGGCGCTCGCCGCGAATGCGGATGCGCGCGCGGTTGAACAGGTTGAGTCCCGCCAGCGGCAGCTCGCCATGCGCAGCCTCGGTCTCCTCCTGCACCTCATCGATGCTCTCTAGGTCCTCGGCCGCTGCGAGCTTACGGTACACGAGCACGCGCTGATCCACCGCCGGCAGGTACTCCTCGGACAAGAAGTAGTCGGCCGGCAGGTTAATACCCACGCTCGCCGCCTCCACGCCGGCGTCGTCATCGCCGCGCGCCTCAGCCACGGCCTGGCCCAGCATCTGCGTAAACAGGTCAAAGCCCACGCTCGACAGGTTGCCGTGCTGCTCGGCTCCCATAAGCGAGCCGGCGCCGCGAATCTCCAGGTCGCGCATGGCGATGCGCATGCCGCTGCCCAGGTCCTGGAACTCGGAAAGTGCGGTCAGGCGCGCCGTCGCCTCCTCGGTGAGCGGCAGCTCGCCCGGGAACATAAAGTACGCGTAGGCCTGCGTGGCAGAGCGGCCCACACGGCCCTTGAGCTGGTAAAGCTGCGCCAGACCCAGACGCTGCGAATCCTCGATGATCAGCGTGTTGGCGGTCGCGTTATCGATGCCGCTCTCCACGATGGTCGTGGCGATGAGCACATCGATCTTTTTGGTCGCGAACTCGATCATCACGTCCTCGACCTCGCGCGGGCTCATCTTGCCGTGCGCCACGCCCACGCGCGCCTCGGGCGCGGCCTCGTGCACGCGCGCCACGGCGTCGTCGATGGTCTTGACGCGGTTGGACACGTAGTACACCTGACCGCCGCGGCCCACCTCCAGGCGAATCGCCGCACTCACCACGTCGGGGTCGTACTCTCCCACGTGCACGATCACGGGGCGGCGCCCGGTCGGCGGCGTGGTGATCAGGCTCATGTCGCGCACGCCGCTCGTGGCCATCTGCATGGTTCGCGGAATCGGCGTTGCCGAAAGCGTGAGCACGTCAATCTGCTCACGCAGGTTCTTGAGCTGCTCCTTGTGCTGCACGCCAAAGCGCTGCTCCTCGTCGATGATCACCAGGCCCAGGTTCTTGGGGTTCACATCGGCCGAAAGCAGGCGGTGGGTGCCGATGAGCACATCGATCGTGCCCTCGGCAAACGCCTTGAGCGCGCGCTTCTGCTGCGCCGGGGTGCGGAAGCGGCTGAGCACTTCGACCTCGAGGCCAAACGGGGCAAAACGCTCAAAGAAGGTCTCGTAGTGCTGCTGGGCCAGAATGGTCGTGGGGCAGAGCACCATGACTTGGCGGTCGGAGTCCACGCACTTAAACGCCGCGCGCAGGGCAACCTCAGTCTTGCCGAAACCCACGTCGCCGCACAGCAGGCGGTCCATGGGCTTGGGCGCCTCCATGTCGGCCTTAATGTCGGCGATGGCCTCCAGCTGATCACGCGTCTCGTCGTAGGGAAAGCTCTCCTCCATCTCGATCTGCTCGGGCGTGTCGGGCGGGCAGGCGATGCCTGCGATCGACGAGCGGCGCGTATACAGGTCGACCAGGTCAAACGCCAGCTTTTTGGCGTTCTTGCGTGCCTTGTTGGTGGCACGCGTCCAGTCGGCGGTGTTGAGCCTGGTCAGGCGCGGCTTGTCACCGTCGGGGCCAACATAGCGCGTGATGCGGTCGACCTGCTCGAGCGGCACGTAGAGCTTGTCGCCGTCGGCGTATTCCAGCAAAAAATAGTCGCGCTCCTTGCCGCCCACTTCCTGGCGCGCGATCTCGCTAAAGAGCGCGATGCCGTGGGTGGCGTGCACCACGTAGTCACCCGGCTTAAACGGGAAGGTAATCTGCGTAATGTCCACCTTGCGGCGGCTGCGCGCGCGGTTGGCGTCCATGCGGGCGTTGAGGTCGGCGATTGAGAACACGGCCAGATTGGCGTCGGGCACCACCACGCCCTGCGGCAGGGCGGCGTCCACAAAGGTCACGCGCCCGCGCGAGATGGTGGGCACGGCGGCACCGGTGGCGGCCTGTGCGGCGCCCGCCTCCAGAGAGCGGGCGTTGAGCGCATCCGCCTTGCGTTCGCGAATCGAGGCATGGGCCTCCTGGCGGGCGGTGCGATCGGCAGAATCTGCCGCGGCCACGCGCACACGGTCGCCAATAGCGCCGGCGTTTTCGGGCGCCGCGGTCAGCGATTCCTCAAACGTAATGCCCCCATCGCCAAAGGTGAGCTCCATCGACTCGCGCGCGCCACGGTCGGGAATGGCAAACACGCAGGCATAGCGCTTGCCCACGACCTCCTGAATACGCGTCATAAAGCGATTGTCCGAACCCGCGATAGCAGGCTGCTCAATCTTGAGCTCGGCCGTCACCGCACCGCCGGCACGGATGAGGCTCACATAGTTCAGGCGCTGCTGGGCACCAAAATCGAGCTGCTGAGCACGTACATACAGGCCGTCCAGTCGGTCAATCCCCGCCTCGCCGGCACGGGCCTCGATATCCTCGTAGGCGCGCAGACAGTCGTCGAACAGCGAGCGCGGCTCGGACAGCACCACGAGTGCCTTGCCGCTCACATGCGACAGCGGGCTCACGGTCTGGCCGTACATCACCGGCAAAAAGCGGTCGAGTTCGGGCGTGACGATACGCGCATCCACTATCTCGAGCAGCGCCGCCAGTTTGCTGTCGTCCTGGCTGGCGCGATAGAGCGCCACATGCATGTTGTGGACGGCCTCGTCGGTAAGCGCCAGCTCACGGCACGGGAAGATCTCGATACTGTCCTCGTTGCCGATGGTCTGCCCCGTTGAGCTCACCATGCGGCGGATGCGGTCAATCTCGTCGCCAAAGAACTCAATGCGCACGGGCGCTTTCTCTTGTGCGGGGAACACCTCGACGGTGTCGCCGTGAACGCGGAACAGACCGGGCGCATCAGCGGCACCGGCATTGGTGTAGCCCATGCCCACCAGGCGATGCGGCACCTCGTCAAAAGGAATCTCCTCGCCCACCGCAAAGGTCGTGGACTCCCAGTAGCGGCTCTCGACCGGCGGCACGCAGCGCAGCAGCGCGCGGGCCGAGGCGACCATGATGCAATTGTCCCCGCGCACGATACGCCCCAGAGCCTCGCAGCGCTGGGCCACCACGGCATCGTCGGGCGCCTGCTCGCGCCACGGATAGTCCTTGCGCTCGGGAAAGCGGCACACGTGCGCCAGGCCAACATAGGCGGCCAGGCTACGCGCGGCGCGATCGGCAGCGTCCTCGCCGCTCACGATATAGACCGTGGGACGCGGACGGCGCGCAAACTGGGCTGCCGCCATAAGCGTGCGACCCGACTGCGACACGGCCAACGTCACGTCCTCGCCGGCATCGAGTCCGGCCTCGACGGTCTGCAGTGCCTCGGCAGTGTAGAGCTGCGCGGCTATACGGTGAATGAGCATGCTGTTCCTCCGGCATCGCAACGCCAAAAGCCCGCCGGGGCAAGCTCGGCGGGTATGCGGCGGATTTCATTGCCTGTCATGGTAGCGCATGGAGAGGACTCCGGCTCAAGGGCAAACCCAGCCCCGCAAAAAACGCCAGACGAAGATGCGTTCCGCCCTACCCCGCTACGCGCACGCTGGGGCACAAATCTGCCAGCGGACACTCGTCACACTTGGGTTTGCGGGCGTCGCAGATCTCGCGGCCAAAGGTAATCCACTGGTGGTTGACCGATTCCCAATACTCGCGCGGCAAAATCTTGAGCAGATCCTGCTCGGTCTTGAGCGGCTCCTTGGCATGCGTCTTGGGACTCAGCATCAAGCGGTGCGCAATGCGGTTGACGTGCGTGTCCACCGCAATGCCCTCCACGATGCCATACCCCACGTTGAGCACGATGTTCGCCGTCTTGCGTCCCACGCCCGGCAGCTTCACGAGTTCCTTCATGTCGGCCGGCACCTCGCCGCCATAGTCGGCGACGATCATCTGCGCGGCCTCGACGGCATGCTTGGCTTTACTCTTGTAGAAGCCGAGTGACTTGATGGTGTCTGCCACGTCAGTCACGCTCGCCCCGGCCATGGCCTCGGGCGTGGGCCACTGGGCAAACAGCCGCGGTGTCACCTTGTTGACCTGCGCATCGGTCGTTTGCGCCGAGAGCAGCACCGCGATCAGCAGGCGGAAGGGATTCTCGTGGTCCAAAAAGCACTCGACCGGGCCATAGCGACGGTTGAGACGCTCGCACACCTCAACGGCGCGCTCGCGCTTGGCGGCATTGGTCTCGCGTGGCATAACGACTCCTCGGCTCAACGGCACAATAAACTTATGGGCACAATTGTCCCACGTCCGAGACGCCTACGCCTCCAAAAATGCGCCGGTCTGGCGGCCCCACAGGCTTGCGTACTCGCCGCCCGCCTCGACAAGCTGCGCATGCGTACCGTCCTCGACAATCTCGCCGTCCGCCAGCACCACAATGCGGTCGAGCGCCGCCACGGTGGACAGGCGATGTGCCACCACAATGGAGGTGCGCCCACGCATCAGGTTTTCGAGCGCCTCCTGCACCAGCGCCTCGGACTCGCTGTCGAGGGCAGACGTCGCCTCGTCGAGCACTAGAATCGGCGCGTCGGTTAGGATGGCACGGGCGATAGCCACGCGCTGACGCTGGCCGCCCGAGAGCTTGACGCCGCGCTCGCCCACCATGGTGTCAAAGCCACGGGGCAAGCGGTCGATAAACTCCAGGGCATTGGCCAAGCGCGCGGCCTCGCGAATCTGCTCATCAGTGGCGTTGGGACGACCGTAGGCAATGTTTTCGCGAATGGAGCGGTGGAACAGCAGCGCCTCCTGCGGCACGTAGGCAACCTGGCGGCGCAGGCTCTGCTGCGTGCAGCGCGAGACATCCTGACCGTCCACGAGCACGCGGCCGCCCTGGACATCGTCCAGGCGCAGCAGCAACTTGGTGAGCGTCGTCTTACCCGAGCCCGATTTGCCCACCAGGCCCACGCGCTGGCCCGCCGCCACATGAAGTGTCAGGTCATCGAACACGCTCTCGCCCGCCGCAGCGTCACGGTACGCAAAGCTCAGGTGCTCAAAATCAATCGCGCCCTCGGTCACTTTGAGCTCAGGGGCGTCCGGGTCGTCTGCCACCAAACATGGCTCGTCCAGCACGCGCGTCATCTCGACCGCATCGCCGAGCGCGCGGTTGATGCGCTGCATCATGGAGCTTACGTAGTTCAGGCGCATGGTGAGGTTATAGGTGTAGGTAAAGATCATGACGAGCGAGCCGGCCGAGATGCCAAACCACGCGTTGCCGCCCGCCACGAACACACTCACCACGGCCATAGTGATGACGATAAGGCCCGAGGTCGTAAAGTTGCGCTGCATCATGGCATGCATCGAGACCGTCTCGGCGTCGCGCGCGGCACGATCGGCGGCGTCGAACAGATCGCGTTCAAAGTCCTCGCGCCCGCAGGTCTTGACGGCCAAGATGTTCGTGACCGCGTCGGAGAGCACGCCCGAGAGCTTGTTCTGCGCGGCGGACGTCGCGGCCGAAAGCGGCATGATGCGCTTGTACATAAGCCAGACAAACGCGATGTAGACGACCATGATACACACCAGGATCACGGTAAACGTCGGCACCACCGGGGCGAGTGCGGCCACGGTGCAGACAACCGAGGTAATGGTGGGAATGAGCGAATACACCGTCACGTCGACCAAGCCCGTGTAGCCGCTCATAAAACGGCTCGTCTGGCTCACAAGCGATCCGCCAAAACGGCTGGTGTGGAATGTCATGGATTGATTGGAGAGCGTGTCGAAGCACAGGCGTGCCAGGTGATAGTTGCCCGCAATCTCGAGCTTGTAGACGGTGTAGTCCTGCAGCTTGGAGAGGATTTGGCCCACTAGGTTAACGAGCACGAGTGCCAGAATGTAGGGGCCAAAGACCTCAAACACCCGGTCGCCCGCCACGGGACCGGCCTGGACGCGGTCGACGATAAGGGCCATCACGTAGGTGTTGGCAAACGTGAGCAAAAAGATGTAGCCCGCCGACGAGAACACCGAGAGAAAGACGATCAGCGGTTGCGTGCGCGTGACACCCCAAAACCGCTGCAGCGTGCGGCGCACGGTGGAGCGGCTGAGCGGGCTGGTGCTTCTCTGAGACATGGGCTTCCTTTCGCGTCTGATAGGGCGAAACGCCATTGTTGCACATTGGAGCACGCTTCAGACAAGCGCGATGCGAAAAGCGCCCGCGCCGTGCTTGCGCAGGCGCTCCGCCGTCAGATGCAATTAGTCCTCGTCTTTTTGGTCTGCGAGCAGCTCCGCGGATGTGGGCCCCAAGATCTCGTCGGCCTCCTCGGCATCTTCCAGCGCGTCGATATCCTTGAGTTTGCGCTCCATGACGTTGGTGCGCGTGGTGATAATGCCCTCGACCGTTTTGCCCGCGGTCTCGATCTGCTGCTGGGCGCGGCGCAGCGCCTTTTGATAGCGCGGCAGCTCGGCCTTGACGGCGGAGAGCACTCGCAGTACATCGTCGGTGCGTTTTTGCAGCTTAAACGTTTGGTAACTCATCTGCAGGCTGTTGAGAATGGCTGCCATGGTGCTGGGGCCGGCAACGTTGACGTGATAGTCGCGGCCCAGGGTCTCGATAAGCCCGGGGCGGCTGACGACCTCGGCGTACAGTCCTTCAAACGGCACGAACATGATGCCAAAGTTGGTCGTTGCCGGCACACTCAGGTACTTTTCGCAGATATCCTTGGCCTCGCGCTTGACCATGGTGTCGAGCGTCTTGCGCGCTGCGGCGACGGCCTCAGCGTCACCCGACTCCTGCGCGTCGAGCAAGTGCTCGTACGCGTCGCCCGGAAACTTGGAGTCAATCGGCAGCAGCACGGGGTCGCCCTCGTCCACCGGCAGCTTGACGGCAAACTCAACGCGCTCCGAGGCGCCGGGCTTGGTGGCGACGTTTTCCAGATACTGGTCGGGTGTAAGGATGTCCGCCAGAATTGCACCCAGCTGCACCTCGCCCAAAATGCCACGCGCCTTCACGTTGCCCAGCACGCGCTTAAGGTCGCCCACGCCGGTGGCGATGGACTGCATGTCGCCCAGGCCCTTGTACACGGCCTCGAGCTGGTCGCTCACCTGCTTAAACGATGCCGACAGGCGATCGTTGAGCGTGCGGGAAAGCTTCTCGTCCACCGTCGCGCGCATCTGATCGAGTTGCACGTTGTTGTCTTTGCGGATAGCACCCAGCTGGGCATCGACCGTCTCGCGCACCTTGTCCAGGCGGTGCTCGATGCCCTCGCGGTTGGCACCGAGCTGTTGGGCCGTCTCGCGGCGCAGGTCATCCATCCGGTCACCAGCTTGCGAAAACTCACGTGCGATGGTCAGGTAACGTTGCTGCTCCACGACCGCATCTGTCGTCTGCTGCTGCGCGATGGCATTGGCCGTGCGGCGAGTTTCGGCCAGCGCGACGTTCAGGGCATCGAGCGCGTTGTTGGCCTGCTCGAGTGCTGCCAGCGTTTCCGCGCTACTGTCGCCACGCTCCCGCAATTCGGCACGCAGGCTCTTGAGCTGGAGGGCGCAAGCCACAGCAACCCCCACCGCCACCAAGGCGATCACAACAAGCACAATATCAATAGCAGACATAAACTCCGCCCAACAAACCCAATCGAGCACCAATCAAAACCGCGATCAATCTTACCCCGTCACACACACCGGGTGCCCGGCCCCTTCTTGGGTGCCCCTCTCCTCCGCATATTCCATAATGCGGCGCGCCGTTTTCCTGCTCACCTTTGAGTCATCGCCGGCCAAGTATGCGTATACGTTTCCTTTATTCAGGCGCAGAGCACGGCAGAGGCCATAGCGCGTTACACCCGATTCCTCCAATGCTTCCAGCGTTTTCTTTCTCATCAGGGCGTTCACCCTTCTATCGGCCGCCGGCTTTTCCTTCACTGCTCTATACGCACGCCAAACGTTGGCATAACGATTAGGGAGCTCACTTTTGGCGCATAGAGACGCCATGCTACCCGCTTGGCCGTACAAGGATAAAACGTCTCGGTAATCCTGTTCCATCCACGAGCCCTCGGATAAGCCCAGAACGTATTCGGCTTTTCCTTGCGCCAAAGCGAGCAAAAACAGAGGCTCCGCCACGCGCGGCGCATCCGTCGTCGCCTGCTCAACCAATTTTCTAAAACTCAGCGACTGCTGTCCGGATAGCTCTCGACAATAGCCTTTTAAGAATCCCTCAAAGGTCAGATTCAACCGAGCACCTCCTTTTTGTATTGCCTGTATGCACAGACCATCTCTTGATAGCTTCGCTCCGAAGGCGACGACGCCAGATTCTCCAAGGATGTCGTTAAGTACCTTAACATGGCATTTTCTATTATTATTCATCTTCAATAATACTATTCAGTCGCACGACAGGACCAACAGGATGCAAGGATTCTACTCGTGGCGACAATCCCTACACCCTCGAAGTCCTAATGCGACAAACGCTAACTCTCCCAGCCGGCGCGGATGGTTGTTATGACGTCGCCTAGGCGCTGGCCCAGGGCCGTTAGATGTTGGAGCACCTCGTTGGGCGATGCGCCGTTGAGGATGCACGTGAGGGCATACGACGCCAAAAAGATGACCGCAAGCCCCAGCGGGATGAGCACGATCATCGCCAATGTGCGCAGGCGCTGGCCCACGCGGCGACGACGCGCACGACGCTTGTCGAACGCGAGCTCCTGCGCATATGAATCTTGCTGTACGGAATAGGCCTCTGGTGCCGATTCGCCCGCAGGCGAAACCGAAGGCGTGGCATTTTGCGCAGGGGGCTGGGCTGCCGCCCCCTGCATTTGCATCTCCATGAGTCGTTGCTGCTGACGCAGCATGCGCTCAGCTTGTTGCTGCGGAGTCTCAAGAAACAGATCCATGCTGGCCTCCAAAATCGGAGCACTCGACGCTTACGACCAGCATCCCGCACCGCCATGACCGCGACAACGCAATTGCCGGCAATAGCCGCAAAGATTCTTTTGTCAGAAAACTGTCAAAAAGCTCAACAACTCGCCTACCAGCACTTTCTTTGAGCTTTTTTCGCCAGCAATCTTTTGCCCTTCCGCTCTTGCGCCAACCGACCAAAACCTAACCAAAAGCTTGACGGAAATTGTGGAGACCGGGACCCCACACAAAAAGTGCCGCCCCAAAGGGGCGGCACACAAACTTATTATCAGCTTTTCTGTATCGAGCACGCGGCGACTCAACGCCGGAGCGCAGGGCGGGGAAACCTTTGCCTCGCGCGACCCTGCGAAGCCGTGAGCGAGAGGGAAAGGGATGCGCCGCGGGTCTGACGCCCGGAGCGGTGAAACCAGCAGTTGCCCTGCGAAGCCGTGAGCGAGGAGGGAAGGTAGTCCGGCCCTCCCGGCCCAGCTCACGCTAGCGCCAAGCGCTAGTAGTTCACCACCTGCTCCTCAAAGTACGCCTTCGGATGGTTACACACCGGGCACACCTCAGGCGCCTCGGCACCAACGTGCAGGTGCCCGCAGTTCAGGCACTTCCACACCTTTACGCCCTCGCGCTCAAACACCTCGCCCGATTCAATGCGCTCGACGAGCTTGTTGTAGCGCTCCTCGTGAGCCTTCTCCACGGCACCGACGCCACGGAACTTTGCGGCAATCTCGGCAAAGCCCTCTTCCTCGGCGGTCTTGGCAAACTCGTCGTACATCGTGGTCCACTCGTAGTTCTCGCCTGCCGCGGCGTCACGCAGGTTGTCCAGAGTGCCCGGAACGGCACCGTCGTGCAGATACTTAAACCACAGCTTAGCGTGCTCGGACTCGTTGCCCGCGGTCTCGGCAAAGATATTCGAGATCTGAACGTAGCCGTCCTTCTTGGCCTTGGATGCATAGTAGCGATACTTGGTATGCGCCTGCGACTCGCCGGCAAAAGCGGCCTCGAGGTTCTTCTTGGTTTGGGAATTCTCAAAATCCATAGGTGTACTTCCCTTCATCACATGCCGCCCGTAGGCTTCGAGCGGCCCTATCTTTAGGATGCCCCCATGCCGAGAATCTAAACCTTACAATCCCGTTCTTCAAATTCAAGCGAGCTAGACGCTCAGCCAGCGATTGCCCTCGACACGGCAGAATCCCTCGCGTTCCAGGTCGGCAAGAATGCTTGCAATCAAATCGCGCCCGATCGGCGCGCGGCCCGCCGCCTCCTCCATCTCGTTAACGCCTGCCATGGCGGCATCGAGTGTGATGCCCGCAGGCTGTCCATCGCGCGCAGCCAACAGCATACGCACGATGTGGGCGCGCTTTTGACGACGCGAGCCCTCAAACTTGGACTGGCGACTATAGCCCGCCGATCGCCTAGACGGATTGGGCAACGCCTTCTTAAGATACGCGCCATAATCCAGCAGCGCGTAATACCACGCACGCGGCGTGTCGGCGTCGTCTTGAGGCATGGCAAAGGGGGCAATCTCGTCCGCCGTCGCACCGGGAGCCGCCGGGCAGGCCGCCTGAATCAGCGGCACCAGCTCGCGATCGGGAACAGCCGGCACGTCGGGAAAGAAATGGTGCAGAAAGACCGTGCGCACGTTGGTCTCCAGATACACGCCCGGAAGATCGAACGCGAACGACCGAATGCCCTGCGCCGTCGCCGGCCCAATACCGGGCAGGGCGACCAGATCGCGCGTCTCGCGCGGGAACTCCCCGCCCCAGTCCTCTACAAGCTGCTGTGCGGCCCTGTGAAGTGCCAGAGCACGACGGTTGTAGCCCATGCCCTGCCAAGCGTCCAAAACGTCCGAGGGTGCTGCCTGCGCAAGTGCCTGCACAGTCGGAAAGCGCTCGAGCCACGCCGGCATGCGTGTCTCCACGCGCGGCACCTGCGTCTGCTGCAGCATGACCTCGGAGAGCCAAATAATGTACGGGTCACGCGTACGTCGCCACGGAAGGTCGCGATAGCGCAGGACCCCTTCCGATCGAACCATCGAACGAAAGGGGTCCTGAATCATATCTATGCTCCTTATGCGGCGTTATTTCTCCTGGCAAACACACGCACAGGCGGCGTACTCGGGAAACGCATCGCGGTCGGCAAACTTGGGGTCGACGGCCGGGAACTGGCGGTGAGCAACGATATCGCCCAGCGAAACGGAATCGAGGTAGTCGCGCATCAACGCTTGAGCTCCGGCCCACAGGGGATGATAGCAGCACATACCCATGCGTGCACAGTCGCCATCGGGTGCGGTGCAATCATTCATAACCATAGGACCCTGAACGGCCTCGACGACCTGGCGGATAGTGACGTCGTCCGGACTAACCTTGAGACGCATGCCACCGTGGGCGCCACGCAGGCTCTCCACAATACCGGCCTGGACCAAACCGTGCTGAATCGAGCGGGCAAACGAATACGGAACATTGACCTCTTCGGCAGCGGTGCGAACAGAAAGCAAACACTCCGGATCCTCAGCAAGCATCGCCAGCATACGAAGGGCGTAATCAGTCTTCCTCGATATGTCCATTTTTCCCCTTTCAAGGAATACGAACAGCTCGAACGAGCTCCGGGGCCGAGCTTGTGTCGAGACGCTAAATGACCGCCAGGACATCCAAATGGTAAATCGGATATCCACTGAGTGCCGCGCTTGGAGCGAAATGCATCAGATGCGGCGCACAGTGCAATTTAGTATAACCTAACCCCCTGTCTCGTAGAACAGGTGTTGCGCAACAAAGCTGTTGTTCAGACAGATATACTTATTAGATTTTACTTGCGTTCCCGAAGGCGCAGGGATTCTGGGCGAAGATGCACCAGAGCGATCGTTCTATCAAAACAAAGTGCATCAAACGCAAAAAGCCACGTCCGAAGACGTGGCTTTAATTGCGTTGGCGGGAAGTACGGGGCTCGAACCCGCGACCTCCGACGTGACAGGCCGGCGCTCTAACCAAACTGAGCTAACTCCCCAGGCAGACGTTCGCGTTTGTTTCCGCTCGCGTGCGCTGCGGGGATTAGTATACACAGAAGCCTGTCCGGCGCGCAACAACTTTTTTGAAAAAATTTTTCGGTCCCTCCGGGAGGGTCTCCGGGGCTGAGGGCGGGGGTTAAGTTTACTGCTCTACAGTCCTGCGCAAGACGGAAAGCACATTAAGTGCTTTCCTTTGCGTGCGGAACTCGCGACAAACTTAACCCCCGCCCTCAGCCCCGGAGACCCTCCCTGCCGTCACATTATTCAACCAGTTTTGCGGACGTGCGCCGCTGCGCGGCTAGCCCGCGTGCTCCTCGGCGGAGTTGGTCTGATGGATCTTGTTGAACTTCGGCCTTTGGCTTAAAGAAAGCGGGGGATGCATTGTGCATCCCCCGCTTTTGTTGCGGTTAGTCTAGATCAATAAACTTGGTGCTTAGGATCTTGCCGTCTTTTACTAGCATTCTGGCCATGGTGGGGCCTCGGGTGCCCCTGGGGTAGCTGGCGCTGCCCGGGTTGAGGACTAAGCAACGGCCCACTTGGGCTTCTTTGGTTACGTGGGTGTGGCCGTTGATGGCTACGTCTACGGATCCCACCGGAAGGTCTTCGCGGTAGTGGGCTACGGCGAATTTGAGGCCTTCGTAGGTAAAGAGTGCAAGACGGTCTACATCAGGGCCGTAGTCGCGGTAGTAATCGTTGTTGCCCAGTACGGCCCGCACGGGGGCGATGGTGCATAGGTGCTCGTAATCCATCTCCGACGTGAGGTCGCCAGCGTGGATGATCAGGTCTGCGCCCTCAAGCTCATCCAGGAGCGCAGGCGAAAGATAGCCGTGGGTGTCCGAGATGATGTCGATGCGCTTGGCGCTTGCACTGTTCATGGGATCCCTTCCGCAAAAAACGATTCGGCAGATACATACAAAAAAGGCCCCACGGCTCCGCAGACGATGGGTCTACAGGGCTGCGGGGCCAGTGTGCTAGAGACTCAGGGCCTTCTTGAGCGGCACGACGCGGCGGCGCGAAACCGGCACGCGTTCGTCGACGCCCGTAATGCCCAGCTGGATGGCGCCCGAGGGCACCGTCTCGACGTCCGTGACGCACGCCAAGTTGACGATATAGCGGCGGTGAACACGGAAGAAGCCAAAGTCGCAGAGCTTGGCCTCAAACTGCGCCAGCGAGGTCGTCGACAAAAAGCGATCATCGACGGTATAGATGCAGGAGTAATCGTCCTTGGCCATGATAAAGCGAATGTCGTCCACGGGAATGAGCACCTTGCGGCCGCCCTTTTCCACCGGGATACGCTCGATGGTCACCTTGCTGTCCGTAACCGGCTTGGCGCGCTGCATGACCTTCTCGATCGCGCGATCCAAGCGAGCTTCCTCGACCGGCTTCATCAGATAATCGACGGCATCCACGTCGAATGCCTCGACCGCATGGTCGCTATACGCAGTCACAAACACGATCGCCGGCGGATTTTTAAGCTTATGCAGCGCCTCGGCAAGTTGCAGGCCCGAGGCACCGGGCATCGAGATATCGAGAAACACGACATCCACGCGACTTTCCATAAGCATCTCGATGGCGGAGCGGACGCTCGACGCCTCCGTGATCGTGCCGATCTTGCCCGTTTGCTCGAGCAGGAAGCGAAGCTCCGAGCGAGCCGGCGCCTCATCATCCACAATCATCGCACGCAGCATAGGGATAAAACCTTTCGTCAACTAACTACGCCGGGCATCCGTCGCATGACGTTGAGCCCGTAGCCTTTTATTTTACTCTTGAATGTCAAAGATGCTCTCTGACAAATCAAGATGAAGAAGCACTTTGGTGCCCTTGCCCGGCGCCGATTCGACACGCGTATAGGAGTGTGGCCCATAAAAGCGATGGATGCGCTCCGAAATATTGTGCATGGCCACACCGGCGCCGCCACCCTGGGGAGAGCTGGCGTCGGGACGGGCAGAGCGCTCGTCAAACAGTCTGGCGGCGGTACCCTCATCCATGCCCACGCCATTATCGGCCACGGCAATCAAGATTGCATCCTCGCCGTCTTGGTGAACGGTCACGTCGATCCTCAGGGCGTCGTCATCGCCCATACCATGACGTACGGCGTTCTCGACAATCGGCTGGATCACGAACGCCGGCACCAGCGTATCTTCCACGTCCTCGGACACATCGAACGTCGCAAGCACGCGGTCCTCGCCAAAGCGGGCCTTCTCAAAGGTAAGGTAGCGCTTGGTCTGTGCAACCTCGCGCGAGACCGGAATAAGCGATCCCGAGTTGTCGAGCGTGGCACGATAGAACGATGAGAACTCACGAAGCAGTTCGCGGGCCCGCAGCGGATCGGTGCGCGTAAACGATGCAATGGTGTTCAGCGTGTTGAACAGGAAGTGCGGGTTAATCTGCGCCTGCAGCGCACGCACCTCGGCGCGCGCTGTGAGTTCCTTTTGCACCTCGAGCTCGTGGATGGCGAGCTGCGTGGACAAGATCTCGGCAAAGCCCGAGGCAAGCGCGTACTGGGTACGGTCGACGGCGCGCGGGGTCTTGTAGTAGAACTTGAGCGTGCCGACGGTACGATCGCCTACCTTGATGGGGGCGATAATGCCGGCGGGAACTTGGTTGTGCGAGCCGTCCGAGCCCACGACATCCACCATACGGTTGAACGACTGCACGATGCCATGTTCGATAACGTAGCGTGTGGCAAGCGTGTGGATGGGAGAATCTGGCAGTAGTTTTTCCTCAAACTCTCCCGCGCAGGCAAGCACGTTGCCCTCGTCGGTGATGGCCACCGTCATGGCGCGCGTCTCGGGCAAAATGCGCCGGCACACCAAACGCGCCGACTCCTGCGTCAGACCGCCCTTAATGTCCTCGAGCATGGCCGAGGCCACCGAGAGCGTCTCCTCGGTGTACTGGGAGCGCACCGAATCGGGATTAAGCGTCAAAAAGATAAAGATACACAGAAAGATGCAGAGCAGGGCACAGGCGACAACCGTCGCAATGGGTTCGATTCCGGTCGCCAGTGCAAAGATGAAGTAGGCCATCACGCAGATGGCGCAGAACACGGCAACGATGCGGAAGAACGAAATTGAGCTGTCGCGCCCGTCACGGCGGTCGGCCATTACTTCCCCTCCAGAATGTCGATCAGCTGGGCGTCATGCCAAAGCCCGTCCATAATCTTGGGCCAGAAGCTCTGGAAACGCAGATAGCTCGCGGCGTTTTGGCGCGCATATGCCTGGGCCTCGGCAATACCGTGACGCCAGATGCGCAGGTAGCCTTCGTGCTCGTGGGTAAACATGCTGCGCACCATAGCGGTCTTGCGCACGCGATCGTCGAGCTCGCGCGAAATCCACGAACCCGGATAGGGCATGAGCGATGCGGCCGTAACGGGAATGAGCTCCTTTTGGTGCGCTGCAAACGTCAGCTTGGACCGCTCGTAGTACCAGCGGTACACGTCCTGCATAAAGCGCGGCGAGCGCTTCTCGCACTCGGGCGGCAGATGGCGCACGGTCCACTCGTTGTCGAACCACACGTCGTAGCCAAACATGCGCATGTTAAAGAGATAATCCAGGTCCTCGCCGCGGGTAATAAACGGATCGAATGCCACGCGGGTAAACGCGCGGGCATGCAGGGCCATCAGGCCGCCGCACACGTAATTGGAGCGTGAGATGCGGGTACCCGAAAGTGCCTTTTTCATCCAACGGTTGAACTCGATGCGCTTGGTCCACCACCGATGGCAAATGCCCACTTTGTCGGTGGGGGCAAGCGGCGATCCATCGCGGTCGTAGAAATAACCGCTCTTGACCAGAATCGGCAGGCCCTGGCGCGTCTGCTGCCCTAGCGCATACGTCGCTCGCTTCATAAAGTCGGCGTCGATGACAGTCTCATCGTCGTCGACGAAGATGATGGCATCGTGGCCCAGCACGGCGGCACAAGCCAGCCCCATGTTGCGGATGGCACCATAGCCACGAAGGCTCACACACTCGCCTGAGCCCTTGGGTGCAATCTGCGCCACACGGTCCGCGATGCGCGACGCCTCGATATTGGTAACGACGGTCACGTTAAGCGTGGGGTGCGCGTCAACGATCTCGCGCACGCGCTCTGAAACGTCGGCCGTAACGGACGCCGGACAAACCACCAGCAAGATAATGCGCGGGATGTCACGCACCTGCTCCAGCGAACCCAGGCAGCGGTCGAGCTCGGGGTTGGCGGCGTTGAGCTTTGTCGAATGGTCATAGGTGCCAGGGGCGTTTGCGCAAGCGTCATCGCCCGCCCAATACGTTGGAATCACGACTGTGGCGTTCATGCCTTACCCTCCCTGCAACACAAAAACGGGACGCCGCCAAACACAGGCGACGCCCCGCGACCTAGCTGATTCCATCATACCCACTTGGGCAAATCATTGCTCGCAAGTCGCAATGTTTATTGCGGATAACCCCAAAAGAGTACCGTGGACAGGCACAATAGCCGCTCGCTCCTATGCGGCATGCCCTGCCGCCCGAGTCATGCGGGACAGGCGGACCAGCAGCATAAAGCCAACAATCAGCAGCACGCCAATGGAAAGGACGCCCAGCGACGGGCTGCCGGTCAGCGAGGTGACGACCGACACCAGGAAGGTGCCCATAACGCTTGCATAACGACCAAAGATGTCAAAGAAGCCGTAGTACTCGTTGGACTTTTCCTTGGGGATAATGCGGCCAAAGTAGCTACGGCTGAGCGCCTGCACGCCGCCCTGGAACAGGCCGACCATAATGGCAAGCACCCAGAATTCAAAGGCGGTCTTTAGGAAGAACGCGGCGAACAGCACAATGCCCATGTAGGCGGCGACCGCCACCAGGATCATGTTGAGCGTGCCCACGCGTCCGGCGAGCTTGCCGTAGATGATGGCGGACGGAAAGGCCACGAACTGCGTAACGAGCAGCGCCAGCACCAGCTGCGTCGAATCGATGCCCAAAGCCGAGCCGTAGCTGGTAGCCATGGAAATGACCGTGTGCACACCGTCTATATAGAAGAAGAACGCGATCATGTAGACCAGCACGGTCTTGTTGTGGGCAATCTCGCGCATGGTGTGTCCGACCTCGGAGAACACACCGCCCACGATGTGGCCGATAGTGTCCTCGGGACCGCGCTCGCGACCGTACTTTTGCTTATAGGTGCGAATGAGCGGCAGGGTAAAGATGAGCCACCAGGCACCAGTGATGATAAACGACAGACGCGTTGCCAGCATGGTAGGGACGCCAAGAGCGGGGCCACCCATGATGAGCGCCAGGCAGATGACGAACGGCACGGTGGAACCGATGTAGCCCCAGGCATAACCCGAGCTGGACACGGCGTCCATGCGCTCGTCGGTGGTAACGTCGGGCAGCATGGCGTCGTAGAACGTCATAGAAGAGTTAAGGCCGATGGTGCACAGCACGTACACGGTCAAAAATGCCATGGCGGACATTGGGATAGCCTGCGCCAGGCAAAGAACCAGGCCCGTGAGGAAAAAGCCCAAGAAGAACTTGATCTTGTTGCCGGCGTAGTCGGCAAGCGCGCCCAGAATGGGCATGAGCATGGCGATGACCAGCGAGGCGATCGTCTGCGCATTGCCCCAGGCGACCACCAGGTCGGCCGAGGAAGCGCCGGTATTGATGGCGTTAAAGTAAATGGGCACCACCGAGGTATTGAGCAGCACGAGGGCCGAATTGCCCACATCGTACATAACCCAGTTACGCTCGAGCTTGGTGTATTTCATGGACAGGGACCCTTCGTATTTGCCCGATATGCAGTTAGTTCATCGTACCCCAATTGTCCAGAAGCACCGGTAAGGATTCGGCAAAGGGGCACGCACGAGCCCTATTCCTCGCGGTCGAACTCCTCATCAGCTTCGAGCACGCGACCGCTGTAATTGACGTGACTGGTCACGGCATCCATGTCACCGGTCTCGATAAAACGTGCGACCGTGCACTCGTAATCGACCAGCGCGCGATCAAAGACCTCGGGGAAACTCTCGTTCGAGACCTCGTCGGTAAAGGGATTCTTCCATGTCAGATGGCCCAGGTTACCGGTGCGCTCGGGCAGCTCCGTCGTCACGCGATGGGCAAGGCCGTCGAGCAGCGAGTAGTCGTGCACCAAGCCCTCAACCAGCGAGATCGCGCGCGTCTTTGCGGAGCCGGCCGGCTCAATCGCGCGGTAAAGTCGCTGCATATTGGCAACGGCAGCACCGTACTCCCCCGCCGGAATGTCAATGCCGTACACGCGTCCGGCAACATAGCTCATCAGCACGCCGGCCACGCGATTGATGCGATCGGTGGTGACGATCTCGCCCGCCGGCGGGTAATCGTCGACCGTAGCGCCATCGCGTTTAAGCTGCAGCATCAGTACATCCAGGTCGCTCTCGATCACGGCATGGACCTGACTGCTCGAATCCTCAAGCTCTGAATCGGACTCCACGATGCCAAACTGCTGCTCATAGACAAAGGGATGGGCGTTGCGGTCGAGCACGTAATGAGACAGCAGGCCCAGCGCAAAGGCGCGACCCAAGCTGGCGTCGCGCGGCAGCAGATGTGACACGCCGTCGCGCAGGCACGCAAACTGACGAGACATGCGCGACCGATGCATGACCTGCGCCAGCAGCGTGCAGTCGGAAACACGCGGTGTCAGAATGTGAAAGAAGAACGGGTCGGGGCCTTGGTTGCCCAAGATAAAGGCAATGCGCTCTTCATCGGACGTGATGACGCCCTGCGGAAGACGGTCGATGCTTTCCTCGCCAAACAGATGATGGGTGATAAGCGCGGGCATAATGATCCTTTCGATTTCATTCGATGCCACCCATTATGCCCACCGCGCGCCCATGCCAAACCTGCGATGGTAAACGACGGCACGCAAGCCTCTTACGCAAGCCCCAGGTGCGACTTGACCTCGGCGGCACGACGACGGGACACCGGCACCGTCGAGCTCACGCGGTCAAGCCTGAGCCCCATCAACCCCGTGGAGCCAATCTCAACATTGTGCACGTCTTCCAAATTGACCAGATAGCTGCGATGAACACGAATGAAGCCCTCGGAGCCCAAGCGACGTTCGAGCGAAGAGATCGACTCATTGATCAGGTACGTTCCCTCGGCGCAGATGGCATTGCAAAAATCGGCGCGCGCCTCAAAGTAGCAGACGTCTGCGGCGGGAATGAACACCTTTTTGCCCCCGCGGTCCACCGTCAGACGCAAAGGCTGGCGCGGAGCGTGGATAACACGACGGACACCCAAGGCTGCCTCGATCTTGTCGAGTGCCTTTGACAGGCGTGCGTCCTCGACCGGCTTGACGACATAGTCGACCGCATCAAGGTTATACGCATCGGCGGCAAACTCGGCAAACGCCGTCACAAACACAACCACCGGCGGCGTCTTTAGGTTCTGCAGCGTCTCGGCAAGCTCAATTCCCGAGCGGCCGGGCATCGTGATGTCCAAAAACAACACGTTGGGCTTGTTCGAGAGAATCGACTCCACGGCCTCGGTGACATTGCCCGCCTCGGCAATCTGACCCACACGCGTATCCTTTTCCAACAGATAGCGTAGCTCAGCCCTAATTGGAGGCTCGTCATCAACTACCAGGATGTTCCAACCCTCGGACATATGTGCTTCCCCTCTTTTTCTCTCAATCCAACCGCGTGCTATACCGTCAACGGCGCCGGCTCATGCGGCTCGCCGTTCAACTCAACGATGACCTGCGTTCCCACGCCCTCCTGGGACTTCACGCGCATACCAGAATCTTCTCCGTAAAAAAATGGATGCGCTGAAGTACGTTAAGGAGCGCCAAGCCGCAGCCTCGTTTGATGGAGCCGTCGGCGGTAATGCTCTCGGGCTCCTCCAGGCGATGCTGCTCAAACAGATGCGCGCAGACTTCTTCGCTCATACCGATGCCGTCGTCCTCGACGATAATCTCCAAACCGTCATCGGTCTCGAAAGCCCTAACATAAATAGAAAGCGGCTCGGTCTCGCGCTGCGCGTGCTTGATGCAGTTTTCGAGCAACGGCTGCAGGATAAACGGCGGCACCATGCAATCGCGCACCTCAAAGTCGATATCGACCGAGACACGCAGACGGCCGTCGCCATAACGAGCCTGCATAAGATTGATATAGCGAGCGCCCTGTTCCACCTCGCGCTCGAGCGTTGTGAGGGTATCGGAATCAGAAAGCGTCTGACGGTAGTAATTGGAAAAGTCGATCAGCAGCGACCTGGCCTTGTCCGGCTCGGTACGTACGAGCGACACGATGGTGCTGATGGTGTTAAACAGAAAATGAGGATCGACCTGCGATTGCAAGGCGCGCAGCTCCACACGGGCCGTAAGCTCGTCCTGGTGCTCGAGCTCAAAGCTCGCAAGCTGCGTGGAAATGAGGTCGGCAAAGCCCGAGGCAAGCGCCGTCTGGCGCATATCGATGCTGCTCAGACGGGGATAATACAGCTCGAGCGTGCCCACGCAACGCCCGCGCACGGTAAGCGGTGCGACAATACCGGCGCGCAGGCGCGGAAAGTAGCCACCCGTCTCGGTCGAGGCATCGCGCGAGAACACGCTTTGCTCACCGCTGTTGATCACGTTGAGCGTAGTCCGCAGCACCACCGGGGTGCCCGCGGGGCATTTTGCCGAGTCCTCGCCCCAGCTTGCCAACACCTGCTTGCCGTCGGTAAAGCAGATGGCAGAGGCGATAGTTTCGGACAGGATGATCTTAGAGGCGCCCAGGGCAGCTTCGGGCGTAAGGCCGCGCGACGTGTAGGCGAATATTTTTGAAGCGATGGCGAGCGTGCGGTCGGTTGCACTCGATGTGAGGTCGTCGGGAACGACAAAGACGTACGAGAAGAAGAAGCACAGCATGACCAAGCCGGCAATGACGACAACGGCCGGAACTGGATTGGGGTTATCGGTTAGATCCCAGATGAGCAGCAGGATAAGCAGCGGAACGACGATACCGAGCAAGATGGCTTGAACCACATGCTGAGCAGTACGAAAGACCTTGGTAGAGTTGTAGCTCTTGCCCAGAATCAGCCTATTGAGATCCACCGTCATCTCCTTTTTACTGACGCACCCCATAGCAATAAAGAGGGCCGCAAGCGACCCTCTCCATTGCATTATGCAATCAAATACTGTGTTTTACATCAAGCCTCGATGAACGGTAGCTTAGGCGCTGTACTTGTTTGCCTCGCCGAAGGTGCCGGCCTCGACAATCCAGCCGTCCTTCATGATGACGTCCATGTTGTCGGTGTTGAGCACATGGATGTCGGCGGCGACGTCACCGTTGACGACCAGCAGGTCGGCGCACTTGCCGGCCTCGATGGAACCGGTCTCGTCCTCGATGTGGCACATCTTGGCACCGTTGAGGGTGGCACAGGTGATGGTCTCGACCGGGGTGAAGCCGATCTTGTCGACGAACTCGTACATCTCCTCGATGGAGCAGGTGCCGTACGGGGTGACGAAGGAGAAGGAGTCGGAGCCGATCGTCATGACGACACCGCGCTTCTTGGCCTCGCGCAGGCAGTCGTAGTTGCGCTGCAGCTCCTTCTCGACCAGGGTGCCCGCGTACTTGTCGTGCAGCTCGGGGACGTAGACGGGCGGATAGGTGGCGTACCAGGTGGGCAGGAAGGCGATCGTCGGGGTGAAGAAGGTGCCCTGCTCGGCCATGAGGTCCATGGTGCGCTCATCGATATCGAAGCCGTGAATCAACTGCTCGCAGCCAAAGCGAACGGAATCGTAGGCAGCGGCGTGGTTGTTGTAGCAGTGGCTCCACACGGGGATGCCGACCATCTTTGCCTCTTCGACCACGGCCTGAATCTCCTCGGAGCAGTAGTGCTGGTCGCGGCCGGAGTCCCAGCGCCAGATGCCGCCACCGGTAGCCCAGATCTTGATGGCATCGGGGTTTTCGCGCAGGCGACGACGGACGGCCTTGCGCAGATCCCAAGGACCGTCGACCTGATCGCCCCAGGGGTGCGATTCCTTGTTGAGCTCCTGGCTGCAGTGGTGGGAGTCGCCGTGGCCGGCAACGCGGCAGAAGCCAAGGCCGGTGGCCAGAACGCGCGGGCCCTTGAAGACGCCCTTGTCGATGCAGTCACGGATCTGGATACCAAAGCGGCCGATCTCGCAGACGGTGGTGAGGCCGTGGGTGAGGCAGTCGTAGGCCTGCTTGACGGCGACGGCCTGCTTCTCGAGGAGCGGCTGCATGACCCAGTCTGTGTCATCGTCGGTCAAGTTGCCCGAGAAGTGCAGGTGGGTGTCGATCAGGCCGGGAAGGACGGTCTTGCCGGCGGCGTCGATGACCTCAACGCCCTCGGGAAGGTCCTGCATGGCGCCGGCGTACTCGATCTTGCCGTTGTCGTCGACGAGAACGAGGGAGTTCTCGACCGGCTCGGCACCGGTACCGTCGATGAGCTTGCCGCCAACGATTGCATACTTAGTGGACATGGTTCCTCCTTATGGATCCATATAGTGGGCGAGGCCGTGTTGGGTTAAGGCCTCACAAAGCTACCCAAGTGGTGCCGGGTTCGGTGCGCGGAAGAGAGGGTCCCGCGTACCCGATCCGCCCCGGCTCGGCGTTACTTTTTGCGGGAATTGGTAAAGGCCATGAGGGCCAGGCCAATAGCCAACCAGCCGATCACGATGCTCCACTCCACCATGTTGAGGGAGGCGGGAGAGAACGGAATCACAAGCAGGCCGATGATGATGGCGCAGGCAGCGATAGCGAGGGAGATGCCAAACTTGCCACCGGGCACCTCGTAGGGACGAGGCAGGTCGGGCTCGGTGAAGCGCATACGCAGGCAGGCGAGGGCGACCATGCCGCAGGAGAAGATGAAGGCGAGAGCCGACACGTTGGTCAGAGGGATGAGCATGTTCTTGCCCAGGAACGGACCAACGACGGTGATGACGCCCAGAACAACGCAGGCGAGCTTGGGAGCGCCGGACTTGGGGTCGACCTCGGCGAACTTCTCGGGCAGCTGGCCCTTGCGGCCCATGGCGAGCATGATGCGGCTCGTTGCGCCGTAGAAGGAGTTCATCGGGCCCATGGGTCCAAGCGTGGCGATGACGAGCATGGCCAGGTACAGGAGCATGTTGATGCCCTTGAGACAGGCAAGCGCGGGAACCGGACTCTTAACAAACTCATGCCAGTCGAGAATGGTACCGAACGAGTAGATGCAGACCATGTAGAAACCGCCGGCGGCCAGCAGGGCCAGGGAGATGATCTTGCCGAACTTGTTCCAATTGAGGCCCTCGGCTGCTTCCTCAGCCTGCTGGGGAATGGTGTCGAAACCGGCGTAGAAGAACGGAGTCAGAACCAGGACCGACACGATGCCGGCGAACAGGCTGGTGCTCTCGGTAGCGGCCTTACCGCCACCAGCGCCGGCGACCTGGGAGAACACGGGCATGGCATTGTCTGGCGAGCCGGTGAACAGCGAGACGCCCATGGCGAGCAGCATGCCGCAGAGCAGAGCCTTGGTCAGGAAGGCCTGGAGCTTGGCAGCCGAGCTGGCACCGCGGAAGTTGAGGAAGATGACGTAGACTGCAAAGCCGAGCGCGATCAGCGTCGGGAACAGGTAGACATCGGCCCCCAGGATGGTGTAGAGCTTGACGGCGCGCAGCCACTCAAGGCCGGGCAGGCTGCCGAACATCTCGGACACGAGGGTCGAAATAGCGATGGCCTCCCACGGGCACAGGATGCCGTTGCCCAGGGCCAAAAGCCATCCGGTGATGTAGCTCAGTGTACGGCCAAAGCTACGATCGACATACTCGACGATGCCGCCCGAGATGGGGATAGCAGCCGTGAGCTCACCGAAAACAGCTCCGACGGGCACGAGGAAGATTGCACCCAAGAGGAATGCGATCATAGCGGGAACGGGACCGCCGCCCACGACCATCCAGTCGCCGACCTGCAGAACCCAACCGGTACCGATGATGGCACCGAAACCGATGGTGAAGAAGTTCCAGAGCGAGAGCGTTTTCTTCATGCCGCCGTTATCCTCGACTGCAACCTCTGCGTTCTTGTCCGCCATTGTTCCCCTCCTTTCCTTTTTGACGCCCCTTGACGTCACCCCTTGCGCGGTCCGTTTTGCCGCGCGCTTTTATTTCGTGGCTTTAAGATACGGCCTTGGCACAGCAGTGCCGCTCGCAGCTCGACCGAAGGCAGAACTGCAAAACGAGCGGCGCCGTTTTTGGGACGAACGGCGGGAGACGTCATTCGTCTTGGACGCTTTCATCTTGTCTGCTTTTGAAGACCTGTTGCTGTGACGCTTGGCGCGCGGCGCGGCAACGTTCATACCATTTGTCAGGCTTTTGGCGCACATACCCATGTGTCGTGCATCTTTTTATGTAGGATAGACAAGTTACACATGAGGCAAGGTGATTCGAATGGCATACGGATACAATGACGGCGACCAACGGCCACAAAGCGTGCGCCTTGCCGGCCGCACCACGCCAACGCCCAGAAGCACCTCCGACAACAACAACCCGCAGCGCCCCCAAGAGCAGCCCGGGGCTTCTTCGCGGCAGCAAAGCCGTACCGTGCAGCAGTCAGACCGAGTGAGTACGAGCACATACCAACGTCAGACTGGCACATCGCAGCCACGCCGCTACGATCGCCGTAAGACCGACTACTACGTTAAGCGCTCCTTTTCGCGACCTCAACGCGATCGCGGCAATTCCGCCCCTCACCCCGCGTCGCATACCACAAGCCACACGCTTCCGGCCCGCCGCCTACGTCTTGCGCTTTGCTCCATCGCCGCCTGCCTCGTCTTTGTGTTTTTGGGATCCTGTATCTCCCACGGGTCAGCCGGTCTCGAGCCCACTGCCGAGGACAAGCTGCTTAAAGCTCCCGTCGCGCCCGGTTACTCCTTTGCGTTCTCGACCCCGCGCTCGCAATGGCAGGCCGGCACCATGCCCCACATCTACCAAATTGACCCCGCATGGTCGGAGCTGCCCTATGCCGGTGGCACTATTCGCGAAAACGCTTGCGGTCCCACTTGCCTCACCATGGTCTATATCTTTAAGACCGGCCACACCGATAAGACGCCGGTCGATATATGTGCACTGGCCGAAGTCGGCAACTACGCCCCCACTGGTGCCACCGAGTGGTCGTTTATGACAGGCGGTGCGTGGCAGCTGGGGCTCAACGGAACACAGCTCTATAACGATCGCGAATCGATTACCCAAGCACTTCGCTCGGGTGCGCCCGTCATCGCCGCAGTGCGCCCCGGTACGTTTACCAACGTAGGCCATTACATCGTGCTCTACGGCATCGACGATGCCAACCAGATTGGCGTCTACGACCCCAACTCGGCCAGCCGCAGCGCCCGCCGCTGGGGCGTCGTAGAGGTCCTCAACGAAGTCGAAGCCATGTGGGCCTACTACTAGTCATTGGGGACAGACTTAAATGAGTGGTCATTGGGGACGCTCTTGTTTGAGTAGTCATTTAAGAACGTCCCCAATGACTAGGTGAATAGCAAAAGCCCCACAGCCGGAGCGGACTGCGGGGCGCATGAAGAGAGGCTAGTTTGTGGGCGCTTTGTCTGGCGCCCACGAGAGAGGCAACAGAGTAGAGACTACTCGTGGATGCGGGTACCAGAGAGGCCGGCCATGGTCTCGGCGGCCTTGTCCAGGGCGCCGATGATGCAGGTGCGGCCCTTGCGGGAACGGGCGAACTTGATGGCGGCGCGAACCTTGGGCTCCATGGAACCCTTGCCAAACTGGCCCTCGTCGGCCAGGCGCTCGGCCTCGTCGGCGGTGAGGTCCTCGAGCTCCTCCTGGTCGGGCTTGCCAAAGTTGATGGCGACATGCTCAACGGCAGTCAGCAGGAACAGAACGTCGGCGTCGCAGTCCTCGGCCAGCAGCTCGCCGCCCAGGTCCTTGTCGATGACGGCGGGGACGCCCTTGTAGCAGCCCTTGTTCTCGTAGTCGCGGACGACGGGGATGCCGCCGCCACCGCAGGCGATGACGATGAACTCGTTGTCGAGCAGGTTGAGGATGGAGTCGGCCTCGACGATCTTCTTGGGATCGGGGGAGGCGACGACGCGACGCCAGCCGCGGCCGGAATCCTCGACGAAGACCTTGGAGGGATCCTCGGCCATGAACTCCTTGGCCTGCTCCTCGGTGTAGAAGGGGCCGATCGGCTTGGTCGGGTTCTTGAACGCGGGATCGTCAGGATCGCACTCGATCTGGGTGACGACGGTGGCGGCGTGCCAACGCTTATAGCGCTTGTGCATCTCGCGGCCGATGCCCTGCTGCAGGTGATAGCCGATGTAGCCCTGGGACATGGCGCCGCACTCGGGCAGCGGCATCTCGGGGGTGCCGATGGCGTCGTGGGCGGCGGCGAAGGCGTTCTGGATCATGCCGACCTGCGGGCCGTTGCCGTGGGTGATGATGATCTCGTTGCCCTGCTCGATGAGACCGAGGAGAGCGTGGGCGGTGTTGCCCACGGCCTCGATCTGCTCGACGGGGTTGTTGCCGAGGGCGTTGCCGCCAAGGGCGACAACGATACGATCGGGCTTGCCAAGAGGCTTAGACATTGCTGGAATCCTTTCTGTAAAAGGCCTACAACCCATTAATAACCCGCGTCCGTGCGATACGCGAGTTTATTAAGGTTTATATTCTCTTTATCGCTCATTTTATTCATTTTGAAAATAGCGGAACGGTGAACGGTCGTTTTTATCCGCTCAGCGTACAGAACCCCAGCTCAGACATATCTACGCCATTTACGTGCGACTTTATTTAAATGCAGCGAGGATTATGCCAGATTATGCAAACTACATCTCTGCTAAACACAAAACGGACAGCGCAATATCTTACTCGCACTATACGAGATTCTATGCACTTATAAGTCGAGTATGCACCCCTGCAAAAACAAGGGGCTTTTCATCCAGCATAAGGAATAAAGAAGAGCTCCGAAAAGGCGGCAACAGCCAAGTCCCCCATCTATCCCCAAAGTGGCGCGAGGTTTCGCGGCAAAGCCGCGAAACAGCGAAAGGGACGGAATACCCGGCCAACTACGTCCTTCATCCGCCCACACAATCCGAGGACGTAGTCGTAGCAGGATCTGAGGGCTAACCTTCGCGGACACTCCGCAGGACGAAAGAACCCCCGCCGCACGTAGTGCGCAGCGGGGGTTCTTTCATGTCCGAGGACGTCCGCGAAGGTTAGCCCTCAGATCCTGCGGTGGGAGACCTAGGCCTCGTTGTACACCGTCTTGAGCTTCAGCAGGTGCTGATAGCGGTCCATAGCGGCCTGCTCATTCTCCTTGAAGAGCTCCTCGGCGCGCTCGGGGAAGGAACGCGTCAGCGAAGCGTAACGGGCCTCGTTCATCAGGAACTCTTGATAACCGCCCGCGGGCTCCTTGGAATCGAGCGAGAACTTCTTGCCGGCAGCAGCCTCGGGGTTGAAGCGGAAGAGGTTCCAGTAACCGCACTCGACAGCCTTCTTCATCTCGGCCTGGCAGTTCTGCATGCCGCCCTTCTTGATGGAGTGCATCTCGCAGGGGCTGTAGCCGATAATGAGGGACGGGCCGTCGTAGGCCTCGGCCTCGTGAATGGCCTTGAGGGTCTGAGCCGGGTTGGCGCCCATGGCGACCTGCGCCACGTAGACGTAGCCGTAGCTCATGGCGATCTCGGCCAGGGACTTCTTCTTGGTCACCTTACCGGCAGCGGCGAACTGAGCGACCTGGCCCAGGTTCGAGGCCTTGGAGGCCTGACCGCCGGTGTTGGAGTAGACCTCGGTGTCGAAGACGAAGACGTTGACGTTGTGGCCGGAAGCCAGGACGTGGTCCAGGCCACCGAAGCCGATGTCGTAGGCCCAGCCGTCGCCGCCGAAGATCCAGAAGGACTTCTTGGTGAGATAAGCCTTGTCGGCGAGGATTGCCTTGGAAGCGTCGCAACCGCACTTCTCGAGCTCGGCAACGTAGGCAGCTGCAGCGGCCTTAGAAGCCTCGGCGTCGTTGACGGAGTCGATCCAAGCCTGGCCGGCAGCCTTGAGCTCATCGGACGGACCATCGGCAGCGATGATGTCCTGGGTAGCGGCGATCAGCTTGTGCTGAACGGCCTCATAGCCAACGGCCATGCCCAGACCATGCTCGGCATTGTCCTCGAACAGGGAGTTGTTCCACGCCGGGCCGTGACCGTCCTTGTCCTTGCAGTAAGGAGCGGTGGCAGCGGGGTTGCCCCAAATGGAGGAGCAGCCGGTGGCGTTGGAGATGAACATGCGGTCGCCGGCAACCTGGGTCACCAGACGTGCATAGGCGGTCTCGGCGCAGCCGGCGCAGGAGCCGGAGAACTCCAGGTAGGGCTGCTTAAACTGGCTGCCCTTGACGTTGGCCGCGATGAGCTCCTTCTTCTCGGAGACGTTCTCGACCATGTAGTCCCAAACGGGCTGCTGGTCCATCTCCTGCTCGGTGGGAACCATCTCGAGGGCGCCCTTGGGGCAAACCTTGACGCAGTTGGTGCAACCCATGCAGTCGAGCGGGGACACAGCCATGGTGAACTTCATGCCCTTGGCCTTGGGGCCCATGGCGTCGAGCGTGCGGGTAGCCTCGGGCGCGGCGGCAGCCTCGTCCTCGGTCATCGCGAACGGACGGATGGTGGCATGCGGGCACACGTAGGCGCACTGGTTGCACTGGATGCACTTGGTCTCGTCCCAGTGGGGAACGACCACGGCGACGCCGCGCTTCTCGTATGCGGAGGCGCCCAGCTCAAACTGGCCGTCGGCGCAACCGACGAAGGCGGAAACAGGCAGGCTGTCGCCGTCCATGCGATCGATGGGCTCGAGCAGGTTCTTGACCTGCTGGGCGATAGCGGACTTGGTCTCCTCGGAGAGCTCGACGGGAGCGGCATCCTCGGCGGTAGCCCAGTCGGCCGGAACCTCGAACTTACGGAAGGCGGTAGCGCCGGCATCGATAGCCTTGTGGTTGGCGTCGACGATAGCCTGGCCCTTCTTCATGTAGGACTTGGTAGCCGCGTCCTTCATGTACTGCAGGGCGTCCTCGGCGGGCAGGACCTTGGCCAGCGCAAAGAAGGCGGACTGGAGCACCGTGTTGGTGCGCTTGCCCATGCCGACCTTAGCGGCCAGGTCGATAGCGTCGATCAGGTAGACGTTGACGTTGTTGTTCGCGATGTAGCGCTTGGCCACGGCGGGCATGTGCTCGGCGAACTCCTCGTCGCTCCACTGGCAGTTGACCAGGAAGGTGCCGCCCGGCTTGACGTCGCGGACCATCTTGAAGCCCTTAACGATGTAGCTGGGGTTATGGCAGGCGACAAAGTCGGCCTTGGTCACATAGTACGGCGAACGGATCGGGGAATCACCAAAGCGCAGGTGCGAGACGGTGACGCCGCCAGTCTTCTTGGAGTCGTACTGGAAGTAGGCCTGGACGTACTTGTCGGTGTGGTCGCCGATGATCTTGATCGAGTTCTTGTTGGCGCCGACGGTACCGTCGCCACCCAGACCCCAGAACTTGCACTCGATGGTGCCGGGGGCTGCGGTGTTGGGCGCATCCTCGACCTCGGGCAGGCTCAGGTTGGTCACGTCATCGACGATGCCAATGGTGAACTCGCGCTTGGGCTCGTCCTTCTTAAGCTCCTCGAAGACAGCGAACGCGGACGCGGGAGGCGTGTCCTTGCTGCCCAGGCCATAACGGCCGCCGACGACCTTGATGCCCGTCTTGCCGGCCTCGTAGAGAGCGGAGACGACATCCTGGTAGAGCGGCTCGCCGATGGAACCCGGCTCCTTGGTGCGGTCCATGACGGCGATCTTCTGGACGGTCTCGGGAAGAACGTCGACGAAGTGCTTGATGGAGAACGGACGGAACAGACGAACCTTGACCAGGCCGACCTTCTCGCCGTGAGCGTTGAGGTAGTCGATGACTTCCTCGAGCACGTCGCAGAAGGAGCCCATGCACACGACGACGCGGTCGGCATCGGGAGCGCCGTAGTAGTTGAACAGGCCGTAATCGGTGCCGAGCTTCTCGTTGATCTTCTTCATGTAGCCCTCGACGACGGCGGGAAGCTCGTCGTAGACCTTGTTGCAGGCCTCACGGTTCTGGAAGAAGATATCGCCGTTCTCGTGGCTGCCGCGGGTGTGCGGGTGCTCAGGGTTGAGCGCGTGGTCGCGGAAAGCCTGGACGGCGTCCATGTCGCACATCTCGGCCAGATCCTTGTAGTCCCACATGGCGACCTTCTGGATCTCGTGGCTGGTGCGGAAGCCGTCGAAGAAGTTAAGGAACGGGGTCTTACCCTCGATGGCGGCAAGGTGAGCCACCGGCGAGAGGTCCATGACCTCCTGGACGTTGCCCTCGGCGAGCATGGCGAAGCCGGTCTGACGACAGGCCATGACGTCGGAGTGATCGCCAAAAATGTTCAGGGCGTGGGAAGCGACGCAACGCGCGGAGACGTGGAAGACGCCCGGGAGCTGCTCGCCCGCGATCTTGTACATGTTCGGGATCATCAGGAGCAGACCCTGAGAAGCCGTGTAGGTGGTGGTCAGAGCACCGGCGCCCAGCGAACCGTGAACGGTACCGGCTGCACCTGCCTCGGACTCCATCTCGACGACCTTGACCGGGGTGCCGAAGATGTTCTTGCGACCCTGGGCCGCCCACTGGTCGACATGGTCGGCCATCGGGCTGGACGGCGTAATGGGATAGATTCCCGCTACCTCGGTGTACGCATACGAAACATATGCGGCCGCCTCGTTGCCGTCCATAGACTTAAACTTACGCGCCATATACCCCTCTCCTCTCATATAGGTATACAGGCCCCGGCGATCGCCGGGATGTTGGCGTGATGGGATTTACGCTGTTGCTTCCAATCATCTGGCAGGCAGGCTCAGCAGCAGGTACGTGGCGTGGAGAGAAGACATGCCGAGGCGAGGGGCAACTGATGCGCCCCACAGACCCGACCGCCCGTCTTGCACATGACCGAGCGCCGCAAAGGCCGCATGCCGGATGCTCCCGGGCACGCCCCGGCGATGGGAAGCGCCCGCAACGGAAATCCGCATGCGGGTTTATTGTACCCCGCCGTCAAGTGTAATTTCGGCAAATATAGGCGGGCGGTAAAGGTTTACCTCGGGTGACTGCCGGGAGCAAAATGATCCCTTGGAGACGGAGGGACCATTTGGCGGGACTGGCTAGAGGGCACCGAAGAGGATGGCGTAGGTAGTGGATTCGCCGAGCTTGAGCTCGTCGCCGGGATTGAGTTGGGCGGAACGGCCGGGCTCGACCTGAATGCAGACGCGCGTGGCCCCGTTTACCACCACGGTTCCGTTGGTGGACGACAAGTCCTCGACGTGCCAGATATTTTGAGCATCGCACCAGATATGGGCATGGCGGGCCGAGACATCGTCGCCGACGTCGGTAATATCGCCCTCACCAGTGGCCAGCGCGCCAATCTCAACACCCTGCTCGCTCGGCTGAATCCAGCGCGGGGCGCTCACGACAAAACTGTTTTGTACGCGCAGCAAGCCCAAGGGGTGCGCCGGGGCGGGTTCGCGTTCGCCCGCGGTCATCGACATGCCAAGCGAACGCGGCGTGGATGTGCCTCCGCCACAGGTCGCGTGCGCGTAGTCGATGGCATAGTTCACCGAGGACCGCACATCCGCCGAACAACCGACGGCGACAAACAACACCAGCACGGCCTCGGCGCGCTCGGCGGGCATGAGTTCCGCCGCCTGGGACAGGCGATCGAGCGCGTTGCGATAGAGATTCGTGTCCTGGTGGCACTCTTCGAGCGCGCGCACCATCGGTTCACCTGCAGGACCGCACACCATATTGATCACAGCCGTGGAGTCCATGGGGTTGCGCTGGCGCAGGGCCAGTTGTGACATAATACGCGCAGCCGAGGTACCGTATTCGGCAAAGTAGCGCTGCTGAAGCGTGCCGACCGGCGCGCGAACGATAAAGCGGGAAACCCAAGAGCGATCGGCGGCTCGGCTCTGCGGGCTGCGGCCGTCGGCGAGCGGACGGGACGAAAGCACCAAGCCGCACAGCTCGATATGGCTCAGATGCGCCGCGCGCTTAAAGATGTCAAACATGGCCCCGCATGGGGTGAGCTCAACTTGAGATGCCATGACCTAGGCCTCCTTGGTCGTAGAAATAGAATCGGACGATACTTCGACAGGTCCGCCAAAAGTACGGGCAGCTGCGGCTCCGCCGGCAAGCGGAGTCGCCATCTGGGCTTTTGTGCGTCGCGGTGCCGAAACGGGAAGTTCAAAGGCAAAGCCCATCGCAAGCAAAAACCACGTAAGCGTATAGGTTGCAATCAGAGCGGCAACAAGGCCGCCCATCACGGCGCGTTGGGAAAATACGCTACATGCAGCCGCAACCAGTACCGGAACCTCGCAGGCAGAAAGCGCAAGCACACCCTGCAGGAACCCCGAGCGCCGATCGCGCGCAAGTGCCCCCGCGGCAACGCCGGCTATGCCTGGTAGCGCCAACGCCAGTGCAGCAATAATACCCGGTAGCGACCCAGACCACACGAGCGATCCCAAAGTCGCCGTCACGCGAGCGCCCGACGCCAGCAGCGCGGCCGAAACCACGACCACAGCCCAAACCACGCCACAGACGACCGCCGCGCCGACCATCAGCGCGCGACGAACCGCGCGGCCGGACGCATCCATGGGGCACGGCGTGAGCGGCTCGCCGCGGAGCGAACGACCGACATTTTGCGCATAGTGGTCACAAAACGCCGAGAGCGCCGCCTCGACCGCTACCGGCTCGGGACGATCTTTTTGATGGCTGGACAGACAGGCCATCACCACGTCGAACAGCTGGGCATCGACAAACGCCAGCGCATCGCGTAGCTCCTCGGAATCCGGCTCAAGCCCCAACTGCTGGGCCTGCTCAGCCGCGGCGAGCGCCACATCGGGCTCACGACGAAGCAGCTGAGTCAAATCGCAACCGGGCGCATGGGCACCAATGGGATAGTCGGGCCGCGTGTCCATCTTGAGACGGTAGGGGCTCGCGATGTCGCGCGTCTTTTTGCGCGAACCCGAGGTGCCCGAAGTACTCGGCGCAGCTTCGTATGGCGCGACGCCGGCAATGAGCTCGTAAACCGTGCTTGCCGCGGCATAGACGTCGATCGCCGGCGACATACGCAAAGCGCGCAGGTCGGGAATATCATCGGTGAGCATCTCGGGCGGAGCGTAGGCAACCGTCGCGCGACGCAGCGTGGCATAGCGCTCGGTAAAGGATGCCTTGCCGCCGGTACCGGCCACGGCCGACGCAGGCTCGAGCGCCAGCGACGAGCCAAAGTCGATCAGGCACAGGTCAAAGGTGCCCTCGGCAAGCTGCCGGTCAAGCGGCAGGCGCGCCGTACGCACCATAATATTAGCGGGCGAGATGTCGCGATGGACAAAGCCCTCCCCCACCAGGCTCATGCGGCAGAGCAGGTCGAACAGGTCGCGCCCCAAGCGCGCCGCCACAAGCGGCGATAGGCGGCCGGCATCGTCCACGGCAAAGCGCGAGCGCAAGCGGGCGAGCGTCTCGCCCTCGACCCATTCCATGACAATTGCAGGCACACCGTCGACCTCGCCCCAGCCATAGAGGCGGGGAAAGCCCTTAAGGCCCGAAAGGGCGCGATGGCATTCGTATTCCTCGCGAAACGCCGCCTTGAACTTGGCGACCAGCGCCTCGTGAGCGGCATCGTCGTCAAACTCATCGCGCGTCGGCAAGATGAGCTGCTTGAGTGCCACGGCCACGCCTTGGGCGTTGACGGCACGCGTCACGCGGCCGATACCGCCACGGCGCATGGTGGCATCGTCGGCAAACAGCATCGTAAAACGACGCAGATAGGCAGGCAGTTCGTCCTGACCGAGCGCAATGGCCGGCTCAAACCCGTCGACACGCGCCAGGCGCAGGCCGACCATCGGATCGCGACCGAGCGATTGTGGTGTGGTGGATGCAAGATCGGTCATCATAGGGCAAGCGCCGCCACGTTATTGTTGAAGTTACCGAGCGCGACGTCATCATCGCCGTAATGGCCGACCCATTGACATAGGTTGGTGTAACAGCCCCACAGATTGGCATACTGCTGATACCACTTTGACCGGGGCGAGAATGTCTGACGACCGAACTCGGCTCGAATGACAAACATCTCCCCGACCAGGCTGTCGCACGGCCTGGGATCTCCCGTAGAGTTATAGGTCGAGACCACGTCATTGGCACGAGAAACGTAACTGTCGAGCATGTTGTACTTGGTCACAAGCCAACTGTGAATGCTCTCTTCCTCAGCAGCGGAAAGGCCACCGGAGTTTGCATCGTTGTCAGTGTTGCCGCCCGTCGAGCCGCCGTTTCCAGACCCTCCGGTAGAGGAACCCGCCCCAGAGCCGCCGCCCGAACTCGATGAATCCGAGCCGGAGCCAGAAGTATCCGAGCTACCGGGCTTTCCGGACTGCTGGGCGTCCTGCTCCTTCTGCTGCTCGACCTTATTCACCGTTGCCGCCACGCTATTGTTGGACAACCGATCGATGATCTTGGTGTTGGTGAGCACGATGGTTTTGCCATTGGCAAGCGTGACTTCGTTGTCCGGGGCCTCGGCGCCGTCCGCATCGTCGGTGCCAAACACAATATGCGCGACCACACTTGCCCAAGCATATCCAGTCGTGGTACCCAGATCACTTTTGACCTCATGCCCCACGCGCGGTTCGCGTGCGGCATGCGCCTGCATCATGGACGGCACGGTCATGCCATAGGCAGTAACGCCAGCCATGACCAGCACCAGCGAGCACGACAGCAGCACGTACGCCCGAGGCGCCAAGCCCAATCGGCGTCGGATGCGCACCGCGGCGCCGCGCTTTGTCTGATTGCCACCGGGCCGCATGCGTTCTCCTCCAACAAAAACACGCCGCTCGGGAGCGGCGCATTCATTCGAATCCATATTTGAGTGTATCAGCGAACCAAAAAGGTTGCGCAACGAATGGACAAATTAAGGATGCGAGCAGAAGCATCCATGCGATAAGCGGATACGAAGCATCTTTGTTGCACAACAAACTCACAGTCGCACGGGGAAATTATGACTACCCCGTGCGTCGCGAGGAAAACATACGGCAGGAGCAGGCTCGCCACCTAAATCGCGCGGCGGGCCTCGATGGCGCGGCCAAGCGTAAGCTCGTCGGCATACTCCAGGTCGCCGCCCACGGGCAGGCCGCTCGCCAGACGCGACACCTCGACGCCCAGCGGCTTGATAGTGCGGGCCAGGTAGCTCGCCGTGGTCTCGCCCTCAATATTGGGGTTGGTGGCGATGATGACCTCATGGATGTCCTCGTGGCCCAAGCGTGCCAGCAGCTCGCGAATGTGCAACTGCTCGGGGCCAATCTTGTCCATGGGACTGATCACGCCGCCCAATACGTGGTAGAGACCGTGGTAGCTGCCCGTGCGCTCGATTGCCTGGACGTCGCGCGGCTCGCCCACCACGCAAATGCGAGTGGTGTCGCGCATCGAATCCTGGCAGATGGAGCACTCGTCGGCCGTGGCGTAGTTAAAGCAACGGCTGCAAAAGTGAACCTCCTGCTTAACCTCCAGGATAGCCTCGGCCAGGCGGCGCGCCTCCTCGGCGTCAGCCTCCAACAGGTAATAGGCGATGCGCTGAGCCGACTTGGGGCCAATGCCCGGCAGGCGACCCAGCTCATCGAGCAATTTTTGCAGGCTATGGTTAGCACTCATATATATGCGCGTCTTAGAACGGCATGCCCGGGATGTTGAGGCCGCCGGTGATGGCGCCCATCTGCTTGTTGGCGAGCTCGTTGACGCCGCGAACGGCCTCGTTGACGGCAGCCATAATCATGTCCTGCAGCATGTCGACGTCCTCGGGATCGAGCGCGTCGGGATCGATGGTGAGGTTGACGAGCTCCATCTCGCCGTTAACGGTCACCTTGACCATGCCGCCGCCGGCAGAGGCGTCGACGGTCTGGGACTTGAGGTTCTCCTGCGCGGCGGCAAGCTGCTCTTGCATCTTGCGAGCCTGCTTCATCATCTGCTGCATGTTCATACCGGCCATGATGGCTCCTTTACGTGCGGCCGCACGCCGAGCTGCAAGGGCAGCCGGAGCACGGCGGGACTTTCAAACTCAAGAATCGTACCACGGCGCGAGGCCAGCGAGCGGGGCGGACACGCCACCTCAGTCGATATACATGTCCTCCAATACAAACCGCACGCAAAGATTATGCAAGGTCGTATTATGCAAGGTTGCATAATACGGCGTATATGCCCTTCCGCATGGTTACTCCACCGGCTTGAAGATGGTTGACTGACCGAAGACGCTGCGGATGAGGGCTTTGGCCTCGTCCTCGGTCTGCGGGATGCTTGGGGCTGCGCCCTGATGGCCGAAGGGACTGCCCGCGCCGGGGCTGGACTCCCAGGGAGCTGCAGGAGCGTCCTCCTCTTTGGGGGCAGTTGCAGCGGGTTTGGGCGCGGACGCCGTGGCCGGCACGTCGAACGGGGGCAGATCGTCCCCGCCTGCATCGGCGGCAAAACCGGCGACCATGGCATCGTCGTAGGGCACCTGCTCGGATTCCCACGGTGCAGACTGCGCGGACGGCTGAGCCTTGGGAGCGGACGCGCGCTCGGGCGCGCGGGGCGCAGGCTCAGTCGGGAGCTTGCCCGTGGCGGGAGCGCCGGCAGGGTTGTCCGAGCGCAGCCAGGGGGCCTTGCCCAGGTCGGATGACTTGGGCGCAGGCGCAGCGGCAGACTTGGGCGCGGGGACCGAAGCAGCCGATTTGGCCGCGGCTGGCTTAGGCACCGACGGGGTCGATGCCGCTACCGGTGCCGCTTGCTGCTGCGACGCGCTGGCGCTCGAGGATACAGGGGCCGCCGAGGACACGGGTTGCGGGTCCGCAGATGCCGCAGCCCGTGCAGATGGAGAATGCTCCTCATGTTGAGGAGCCGGCGTGCCACCTCCGTCCAGGACGTAGTCGACGGTGCGACGACCGAAGACCGCGCAGACCGTCGGCAGGACCACCGACTGCGTATCGGTGCGACCAAGCATCTTGATGGCAAAGGTCGAGCCCGCGGGGAACGAGACCGTGAGCTTGGAGCCGTCGTCGGCCGTGGCGCGAGCATTGAGCAAAAGCCCTGCGTAGGAGGCCTGACGAGCCTTGACACGCTCGACAACCTCGGCCCATTTGCGCTGCAGCTCTCCGGCATCCTCGACCGCGGGCGTCTCGGCAGCACCGGCGGCAGCAACCTGAGCGGCAGTGTTGGGCTGGGGCTTAGGTGCCGGCACGGCGGCAGATGCGGGAGCCGGGGCAGCGGCGGGCTGGGGCGCGGACGCCGCAGGCTTGGACGCCGGTGCGGACGCAGCACGAGACGCCGGCTGAGCCGCCGGAGCGGCAGCACCACGGTCCCAAGGCATGCCGCCCTGATGCGCGGACGTAGCAGCGGGGGCAGTGGATGCCGCCGGAGCGGCAGCTCGGGCACCCGAGATAAGCGTCGGCTGCTGGGCGGCAGCGGGTACGGATGCTGCAGGCGCGGCGGCCTGAGCAGCAGCCACGCTCGCCGGCACCGCGGCATTGGCAACCATGGCCTCCAGGCGTGCCACGCGCTCGGCCAATGCCTCAATCGTTATATCAGCCTCGGGACGTGCCAGGCGCGTGCAGGCGATCTCGAGCACCAGGCGCACATCGCTCGCGCCCCTCATCTCCAGTGCGGCATCATCGAGCACTGTCAGCACACGGGCCAGGCGGTCGGCAGGATGCTCGCCAAAGGCAGCGGCCTCGGCAGCAAGCGCCTCGGCCTGCTCGGAGCCACCCTCAAACAGCTCGGCACGGGCACCGGCAACGCAGGCAACGTACACGTCACGCACATGCGCCACCAGGTCGCGCGTCAGCTCCAGCAGATCGTTTCCTTCCTCGACCTGCGCACGGATCAGTCCATAGAGCTCGGCAACATCGCGATCGGCAATGGCGCGGGAAAACTCGCCCAGAATCTGGTCCGAAACCTCGCCTAAAAGCGAGCGGGCATCGTCCGCATGCACAGAACCGTTGCCAAAAACGCTCAGCTGCTCCAGCGTGGACAACGCGTCGCGCATGCCACCCTTGGCATGGCGCGCCACGATGGCCAGCGCCTCGTCGTCGTAATCGAAGTCCTCCTGCTCGCACACGTATGCCAGGCGATGCTCAATATCCTCGTTGCCGATGCGATGGAAATCGAAACGCTGGCAGCGCGAGAGGATGGTCTCCAGAATCTTTTGCGGGTCGGTGGTGCACAGCACAAAGATCACGTGCGCCGGCGGCTCCTCAAGCGTCTTGAGCAGCGCGTTGAACGCCGCCGTCGTGAGCATGTGGACCTCGTCGATGATATAGATCTTGTACTTGCCGCGCACCGGGGCAAAGTTGACGGAGTTGATGATTTCCTCGCGCACATTGTCCACGCCCGTGCGGCTTGCGGCATCGAGCTCGTAGACATCCGGGTGGTTGCCCTCGGCAATGAGCTCGCACTCCTCACAAGTACCGTCGGGCATGCAGCCGCTTGCACCATCGGCGCGCGCCGCCTCGGCATTGCGGCAGAGCAGTGCCTTGGCCAGAATGCGCGCCATAGTGGTCTTGCCCGTGCCGCGCGGTCCGCAGAACAGGTACGCATGGGACAGGCGTCCCTCGGTGATAGCGTGCTCGAGCGTCGAGACGATATGATGCTGGCCCACCACGGAGTCGAAGGTGAGCGGGCGATACTTTCGGTACAACGATTCCATGGGTGCTCCCCCGGGTATACTGAGTCTTGTTGCCGCGACGGCCATGCGGTCGCACGGCATACTGCATTCATAATAACCCGTACGGCGAGCCCGCCGCGATAGGAGTCCAAAGAGCATGGCAGATGCAGAGAGCAACCTCGTTCCCTCCGAAGCAGCCGACCAGGTCGAGGTCGCGCTCGAGAAGCAGGCCGCAGCCGACGACGGTATCCTGTACCTCAACGAGTACCAGTACGAAAACGACCTGGTCACCGACTTCGCCCGCCTGGTCGCCTCGCCCAGGCGTCGCGGCTCGCTGTATGTCGCCGCGGCAATTGCCGCGCTCATCGGCATCGGCATGTTGGTGGCCGGCGGCAACTGGATCAAGTTTGGCGTCGTGCTGATCGTATTCGGCGCCTTTTTGGCCTGGTGGAGCAAGAACCTGCACCACACCCTCGCCCGCGACTTTATCGACGCCGTCGAGGCCGACGAGTCCATGGGCGGCCGCTATCGCCGCGTCGCCGCCAACGAGGACGGCCTGATGGTTTGGGGCAAGAGCGGCAAGTCGCAGTTCTTCCCGTTTGAAAAGCTCGACCACGTGCTCGACGGCGAGCGCATCTTTGTGGCCATGTTCGCCGACCAGGGCGTGACGATCCCTAAGGACACCTTTGTCCGCGGCGATGCCGAGCAGTTCGGTCCCTTCCTCAAGGCGCGCATCAACAAAAAACTCCGCATCGAGACCAAACGCAAGAAGATGAAGGCAGAAAAGGCCGCCGCCGAGGCCAAGCAGGGCGACCAGCCCCAGGAGACCAAGGGCAAGCAACGCAAGCAGAAGAACAAGAAGAAGCGGTAGGCCAGCCGACACCGAAGACGCCTCGCCCCGCGTCATTCCGGGCCAGGGCGCCTGGGATCGAGCGCGAGTGCCACCGATGGACCCATTTTGCCTAGCTCTCGAGTTACTTCACTTCAAACCTTAAGAGCCTTCTCTCTGGCAGATCGGTCATCTTCATCGTATAAGTCCCAGGAAAAGCCTTCTCAAAACGGACGGTCTCGTAACCTTCGAAATAGTCGTTGGTGTTTTGCATCATGAATGGGACGAGCAACTCGTTCTCCGCCCCAACCTGTACAGCAAACGCTGCAGAACCGCCCAGAGCCGGCATTGCCTGCGTTATCAGATCGGTATTGACCACAAAGTCATAGTTTGGCGCAGACTCCGGCACCAAATGCCAAATATACGTTTTGATTCCGCCTTCGACATTGTCCTTATTCCTGACACGCATCTTTACGGCGATAACACACGTGATGTCGGCGTCCTTCAATTTCGTTTTCGTATCCACGGTGCCATATTTTGAATAATCATCATGCGCACGCTTGAGATACTCGCGCGGCGTGAGCAGCTCTGCCCCGTCTATGCAAAACGAATACCCGTCAGTCGCCACATCCTTCGACCCCAGAAACGCCCCATCCATCGAGAGCCATTCGCCCTCCGCATAATATTTCTCAGGAATGACCGTCCGGTTCCCGTTAACGACGCTCACCCTCATGCCCGCAAGGCCGGTAGCAGCACAGCCGAAAAGAGCAAGCACCGCCCTTCTTGTCCACAGGGTCTTCTTCATCGCGCTCACGACCTTTCCCGAACTTTCACAACGGCACCGTCGCGCATGCAGTAAACCCGATCGGCCAGCTCCTCGAGCACCTCTCCGTCATGGCTGGACAGAATAACCTCGCGACCCGTTGATGCCGCCATCGCCACAACGCGCTTGAGCATTTCCACGCCCGCTTCGTCGAGGGCATTTGTTGGCTCATCGAGAACAAGTAGCTTCGGCTTTTCCATAATTGCCGCAGCTATCCCCAGACGTTGCTTCATTCCAAGCGAGTATGCTCGGAACTTCTTTTTTTCGTCTGCATCGAGTCCCACGAGCCGCAGGGCAGAGCGAATGTCCTCGGGGGTAGCAACGCCCTTGATCTGAGCGATGAGCTCCAGATTGTCGTAGCCAGGCAGATATCCCAAAAAGGAGGGTGCCTCGATCAGCATTCCCAGACTCGGCGGGAACGAGATATCAACTCCGAGCCTTTGACCATCGATTGAGATCTCGCCTTCGGTGGGTTTAATCAATCCGCAGACCGCTCGCATGAGCATGGTCTTGCCCGAACCGTTTATCCCCTGAAGTCCGACCACGGTCCCAGGGGCAACCTCGATAGACACATTGCGCAGGACAACGTTTTTGCCCATACGCTTCGATATGTCCCTAACGATTACGCTCATATCTTGTCCCCCTTTTCTATAAGGTCTGCCCTTCGAAACCACAGTCCGCCCAGCGATAGACATAACGACATAAGCCCAATTGATGACAAGACGCTCGAGCCCGCCGCGATTCCCTCTTTGACAATTCCGCCCCAGCGCAACAGCATCAAGGCGTTACCCAATAGCGCCCAATGTCGTGCATATGCCGAGCAGATCAGGTAGCTCATTAAAACCACAAACGAGACTGACGGCCCAAGCACAAACCCAACCGCTGCCTGCGCAAACGCAAGCGCCTCAAAAGCAAATAAGAGACCTATGAAAAACGGCAGCGCATCTGCCTCGGCAGCTTTGAGAAACCACGGCGCCAAATTAGCCAGCTGAAGCGACTCGCCATGAATGACCGCGCTGAACGAGGAGCTCACCACCAAGCTCCAAATCACAACAGAGCAAACCACCACGAGCAGTGAAAATGCCGTTACCGCCGCCACTGAGATAAAACGCGAGGCCCACCAAAGGGTTCTTGCCCGGCATCGAACAAGTGCTTGTAAACCAAGCCCGTGCAACGATTCGGTCGGATAATCGAGTGTTGTATAGAGAATAAGCAGAATGAGGAATAGCCACCCTAACGGAGGCACAAACATGACCCCGGGCCTAGGCTCAAACGGAGCAGATCCGGCAAACACGAGCGCAAGATTATCAGCAAACCCCAAGGCATTCGTCCGAACCCCATACACAGAAGACAAGCCGTAGGCGTACACCAAGTTCGCAACGGTCACTGCCGCAATCGCAATAAAAGTAAGGATGTTCTTCTTCAAAACGGTCCTCAGGTCCGCGGCGACCAGCCTAAACAGCATCAGACCACCTCGCGTCTTTTTAAGAATCTCGCGGAAATCAAAGAAAAGACGAACAGCAAAATGATTTCTGCAAACCCTGCTCGAATGTCGGGCCAGTTATTTAGTGATTCCGACCTGATGCTGTTAAGAATGTTGCAGTTAAAGCCGACGCATGAAAGGACGCTAAAAATCCAATCGTTAACAAAGTGCCATGCAACCATAATCAGATATGGAACGACCATCGCCTTGATTCTGCTGCGAAACACAACCGACAGACCAGTCACGGCCATGGATAGAGCCCCCAGCGTCACCGCATCGAACAGTGTATAAACCAGCACATATAACAGAGGCCGGGAATAAAACAGACCAGAAAAATAGCTATGCAGATAGAGCCCGACGTAAGTCGATTCATCGACCCGGGGGAGATACGCGGGAAACAGCATTGAGACAATCAGGAAGTTCACGAGTAGCGGAATAGCCGTGACCGCAAACGCAGAGAGAAAAGCAGACAGCATCTTCACGTTCACGTATGCATTTCTAGAAACACGTGTGCAGATCTGCGCCTCGTAACCGCTCAAACGCTCGGACAGGCATGACCACGACCCGGCCAGCATGGCAAGCAACGGCAGCGCATAGAAAAACACTGATGCCGATAGCGGTGCATTTGCACTCACAACGATCCAGTTACCAAAGCTACTTTCACGCGTTTGGCCGAGGTATGCCTGGGCTTGCAAACCAACGCCATAGCCAAGCGATAACAGCTGCTTGCGCTCAGTCTCGAGCGTCCACCATGCCTCAATGGCAGCCGCCATCGAAATTGCAGTTGCAACCATAAGGGTCAACGCAAATATAGGATTGCCAAATATCTTGGACAACTCGTGCCGCATTAGATTTCTATTCAAGCGACATCACCCTCCCTTCGGCCGGGCCGAGCAGCAACACTCGGCCCGGCCCTAATCACAACAAGAAGCTGCGGATTGGCTAGGAGGGAAGTTTGTTAAAATGGCCGAAGCAATCGGGGCTCCACTTTCCATAGACCGTGCCGTATCCGGACTCGGCCCATGCAGTCAGACGAGCATAGCTGCGCTTATTCTCACGGACGAGATTGTATATCTCCCATTCACGCTCATGGTTGGAGCGATACACGCCCTGCGTGCAATTCAAATTGCCCGTTCCTCTATTGTCATAGGCACCGTCCACGTACAAACGTAACGGCTTTCCTGAATAGCCTTTGATCCAAATGTAGACTGAAGATGAATCTTCTTTCTGGCGATAGCCGGTTGCGCTCGTGCCAGAACATTGAAAAGCGAAATCTCTATCTTCGTTGTTCTTGCATGTGGCAATTCCGGCATCCGCGCTCTGCGAAATGCTAGAAACCTGGGAAGTGTCAAACTCCTCTTGAGCAAATGATGCGGCAGGTGCACCCATCGACAAGCCCGCAACAATCGCCAAGCCGACTCCGATTCGAGCAATAGCGCTCCTTGGCTTAATCATGGCCTTCTCCAATCAAAAGCGGTTAACAATGCGTCGACGCACGGCAACCTTTGCATGAATGGAGAAAGATGTCTGTAAACACCCGCTATTGAGTTGATCGCTCAGGCGTTTACACGTTATCTACCTGCGATAACAATGAAACAAGCTCCGCTTTATTCTTGATCTTCAACTGGCGGTAAGATGCGGATCGCAACGCTTGCACCGTAGATGCAGCATAACCTACGTCCTCCGCAATGGTCTTTGTCGTTGCGCCCTCTGCCGTCATCAGCAAAATTTGCGACTGAACATCAGAAAGGGAGCGCGATGTAAGCAAAGCCAGCTGGCGCACGCGAGCCGTTTCGGTGAACCCATTCGCACGGTACTCCAAGACGGCCCTCTCGTTCTCAACCGAGTGGGCGAGCGCGATGTGCGTGACGAACATGGGCACAGACCAGCAGACGACCACCGTTGCCACGACGACATTGACAGCCGAACTATGCCCCAACAGCGACGCAAGGAACAACGGCTCGAAAACCATCAGATCCTGCGCCATATTGAACAAGACAGCCCAGCAAGGAGCCGCCGCCCCAAAGCAAAGCATCCATACCCCAAGCATTTTGCGCTGCGGAAAGCTTCGCAGCACTATATATGTGAGCAGCATCCCCGTCAGTACCGCAAGTCCATGGATTCGACCCCTAGTAGTTGCATAGATTAAAGCGGTCACACCTATCGATACCAACAGCGTGATGGCCCGAGTATGGGCATGAACCTTAAACGGGCGCAGCTTAACAGCGAGCGAAGCCATAGACGCTATGCCGCAAAACAGGACCGGCGCAGCCATCAACGGATCGCGTATGCACCTCCATGCCGCGATATAAACAAAAGACCACTCCACAGCAGACAGTATCGCCCATACGCACGGGCTTCCGAGCCCGATCGCCCCATCCGCTCCATCCAGATCGTCCCCGCGCTTCGGTTTTCTACCCGCGCTGCACAGCGACAGAAGCAGCCCGAGACCCAATGTATAGCTTGCAAGAGAAAAGGCGATTGCATGCGTAACACCGGACCCCCAATCGCTATCCGCCATTACCAAGGGGCCTGCCGCAAGGAGGATGAAAAATAATGTGAGCAGATATCGAAACAGCCGGCGCGTTCGAGCTGATGCCAACATATCGTCAGCATGCCGCTGCGGCAGCACAGGCCCTACAGTATCACCCTCACCCGCAAACAACGCCACGAGCTCGCGTGAGCCCGCAACCGACGCCTTCCCGTATGCTCGGTGAAGCGTTGTTCGCACCGTCGATGGCTTCGCACCCGTCTCCCTGGCAATTTCCGCCGGCGTTTTCCCTTTGAGCAGCAGTCGAACAAACTGCTCTTCTCGAGGCGACAGGGCAGGGGAAAACACCCCCGCATCGAATGGGTCGGACGTGCGAGGGGTATCCGAATTGTTGTCCCGTTTCTCCCTTAGCAATGTGTATACGAAGGCGGCAACAGCAATAGCGGACCCCGTCGACAGTGATGCAATGACCGTGGCATCGCTTGCAAAGTATGCCACCTCGACAGCCGGAACAAGGCCAATAGGAACTGCTACGAGCACAGAACGGGCAAACACGTCGCCCTGCCCCCGACCAAAGGCGCGGGGACAGCAAAGCAGCGGGGCCACAGCCAACATGAGATAGACCAGAGGAATTAAAAGCATAAGGCCAATTGATGCGGCCGTTACAGGGGACATCCCCCATGGCTCGGGAACGACTCTCCATGAAACTCGACAGCAAAACAGCAGGCAAGACAGGACAACTACTGTTTCTGCAAAAAGTGCGCTCTGCGGTCGGCGGGCCCCCCTTTCGCCGTCCCGCGCCGCCCCCCGTATCAAAGGAGAGCCCGCCGTATTCCAAATTACATATGAGAGGAGCAACGACCCAGTGAAGCACGAGGCGCATGAAACGCCGCGCAACAGCCAGATAGGCGCAAACACGAATGGAATAGAATCTCCGCGAGCATAGAAGGCCAAGTCGGCCCATTCGGGAACCGTAGCAATAACACCAAGGAAAACACCGATAGCACCGAGATGCTTCGGCCGTCTTATTTCTCTCCCCTTGCGGAGCGCAACACCATGACCAAACGCCGCGAGGCATGCACCAAGGATAACGAGCCAGGTCATCGCACCTGATGCCAGACCGATTGAAGATGAAAACCGGTGATAAGGGGTGACCGCCATTACGATAAGCGCAACGGCACAGGCAGATGTAGCAGAACGGCGGGAAAAGAGCATATGGCCTCCATAGCGTGTCATTATATCGCTCGGGCTGCTCATTTATCTCCGCGCCTGCACCAGCCAGCATCAACGATTCAGGCGAACTCCAATCCGAGCCAGATCACGGTCCAGCTTTTGTCCGCAGTCCCCGCATCAAAGCGGGATGCGCTTTCCTTTTGAGTATCGATCCGGAAACTGCATCCCGTTCTAGGCCAATATTCTGGGATGCAGTTTCCGCAGCCTACCCCATTCGGAAAACGCATCCCGCAATTTGGACGAAAACTGGGACGCGCTTTCCGGATGGGTCGAGACGAGGGCCAAGCCAGATAGGCCACCTCACCCCGCTACCTTCACCATGCACCCGAGCGTGCTACACTAGCAGCATCTATGCCACCGCGAACGGCTCGGCTCCGCGCCCGCCGCTCGCAAACGAACTTTAAACGCACGAGGGTTGGCCATGCCGCTTTTCTCGCAACATACCGCCCGGTTCTCGCCGGACGTTCCTTTGGAGGGCACCAGCTCTCGCGAGCTGCTCAAGCGGTACCAGCCGCTCGAGACACTTGCGACCGGCGGTTTTGGCTCCATCGAGATCTGCCGCGACACGCACCTGCGCCGCCGCGTCGCCATTAAGCGCATCCCCCTTATCAACGGTGCCGGTATGCCCGCCAGCGACATCATGGATGTCCTGCGCGAGGCGCACACTGCCGCCATGCTTCAACATCCCAATATCGTGCAGGTCATCGACTTTACGCACGACACAGCCTATGCCTACCTGGTTATGGAATATGTCGATGGCATGTCGCTGGCCGAGTTTTTGCACCGCGCGGACGGCCACTCACTTACCTTTGACGAGGCCGCGGCCATTGCCGATGCCCTGGGCCAGGCGCTCACCTTCGCCCATAGCAATGGCGTGCTCCACCTGGACATTAAGCCCGCCAACGTGCTCATCGACCACTCGGGCAATGTAAAGCTCACCGACTTTGGCATGGCGCGACTGTCGTCCGCCGGTGGCTTTGGCGGCTCGCGCGGCGGCACCATCGGCTACATGCCGCCCGAGCAGCTCGATATCGAGACCGGCACGGTCGATGAGCGCGCCGATGTCTTTGCCCTTGCCTGCGTTATCTATGAGGGCTTGTGCGGCAGCGCTCCCTTTATGGCGGCCACGCCCGCCGACTCGCTCGACCGCATCATCGGCGGCGCCACCTATCCCAGCGAGCTGATACCACACTTTCCCCCGGGAGCCGAGGCCGCGCTCATGAGCGCGCTCTCCCCCATGCCGCAGGACCGCCCCAACAGCATCGAGGCATTTTGCGACCAGCTCCTTGCCGGTCTGGGCAGCGTGCGCGAAGGCCGTCGCAGCCTGGAGCAAATGGTTGGCGAACTTTCGGATGACGAGCAGGAGCTCGACGATATCGAGCCGTCGCACTACGAGGACGACGCCATCGAGGTCGACCCCGCACTCGGCTGGGCGGGCACGCGCTGGAGCCATGCGCGCGACTACACCATGCGCGCTATCTCGGCGCTAACGTGCGGCACCTTTAGCTTTTTGCTGATGCAATCGGCCGGGGTCGCGGCGCTTCCCGGCCTGGTCATTGCGGCCATCGCGATCGGAGCGGCGGCTGGCCTGGCCCCCCAGATTGGCTCGGCCATCTCGGCTGTGGGCTTTTTGGTGCTCATGGCCAACGCCACCATGCAGGCACAGGGCATCCTGTCGATGCTGCCCGTCGCGGTGATCTTTGCCGCCGCCATGTCCGGTTGGTGGATCGCCTGGGGTCGCACCGAGGCTGCCGCGAGCGCCACGCTCACCTGTGCACTCGCGCTTGGCTGTCTGACCGGCAATACCTTCCTGGCAGCTGGGGTCGCCGCCGGCGTCGCGTCATTTTGGCTCGGCCCGGCAAGCGCCGCCGCGGCAACGGGCATGGGCGCGCTTTTTGCCCGTCTGGCCACGGTCGCGCTTTCAGCCGGAGGCGTGCTGGGGCTCGGTAACGTTGCCGCAGCGCTGGGAGACCCGCTCCTTTGGGCTGCCTTTGTGCTGGTCGCGGCAACTGCCGCAGCGTCATCCGCGCTGCTCAATGCCCATGCCAAGCGTGTCGATCAGGGCTCAAACCTTGCCGCAATCGCCACCATCGCTGTCACCGGCATCGGCTGCGCAGCGGCGTCCTGTCTTGCACACCATATGGAAATTGCCAGCCTTGCAGCCGCGGTCATCGCCAAGGCGGCGGTTGCGGGAATCCTATCCTCTATAATCGTTGGGATATGCCTATATTTGCTCGGATACCAAAGAACCTATACGGAGAGTGATCTTTCGTGAACTTCCTGAACATCTTCGAGGACCACGTGGCCGGCATCTTCGGTGCCACCCGTGCCCCGTTCTCCTTTAAGAAGCTTGCCAAGCAGGCCGCTCGCGACATGGAGGATCAGACTCTGGTGATCAACGGCGTCAACACGGCGCCGGCACTCTATACCATCCTTATCGCCGCCGACGACGATCCCATGCTCGCCCCGTTCTACCCCGAGCTTTCGCGCGAGGTCCGCGAGTTTGTGAAGGCGCAGGCCGAAAAGCGCCGCTATGTCTTTGTCGGCGAGCCCCTCGTGCGCTTTATGATCGATCCGCAGCTGCGCGCCGGCAAGTTCTCGGTCTTTGCCGAGAACGTCGATGCCCCCACGCTCGGTCGCCTGTACGAAGAAGAGCGCGCCTATCAAAACGGCCTGGGCCAGAACAACTCCGCGGCAAGCCGTGCCGCCAGCGCCCCGCGCGCCGGCCAGCAGCAGTTTGCTGCCCCGCAGCAGCAGCGCCCCGCCGCCATGCCCCAGCAGCAGCCGACGCCTCGCGCCGCCGCTCCCGACCCGCTTGCCGTGGCAGATCCCTTCGCGCCTAGCGTCCCCGACCCCGCCGCTCCTATCCCGGTGCCGCAGACCGTCTCGCGCGACGCGCTTGCCGGCATGGGCGGAGCCGCCGCGACCGGTGCCGCCGTGGGCCTAGGTGCCGCAGCCGGCATCGCCTCCAACATGGCGAGCACTCGCGCCCCGCAGCGCCCGCTCGCCCAGCTCGTCGATGTCGTGAGCGGCGAGAGCCATAGCATCACCTCCGCACAGGTGACCATCGGTCGCGAGCGCTCGGTTTCCGACATTGCCCTGCGCGACCCCAACGTGTCGCGTCGCCACGCCCAGCTCACCTTTACGGGCTCGGATTGGTCGATCGAGGACCTCAATTCCACCAACGGCACGCTCGTCAACAACCGCCGCATTACGCGCTGCCCGCTGCGCAACGGCGATCTGCTGACGTTTGGCCTGAGCACCTTTGAATTTAGGGGATAGTCGCTTATGAACATCGATATCGTCCTTTTTGCAGGCCGCATCGTCTTGGTCGCCCTGCTCTATATCTTCCTGTTCGCCGTCATGAAGACCGGCGTGGGACTTGTGCGCGGGCAGCGCCGCGACTCGGCTATCTGGACGATTGATGTGGACAAGGGTCCGCGCGGTATCCGCGGCATCCACGTAGACATGCTCGGCCCCGTCATCGTCGGTCGCTCGCCATCTTCGGACATCTGCATCAACGAACCGTTCGTCTCGGCCTCGCATGCGCGCTTTTCGCTGCAGGGCCCGGCGCTCATCATCGAGGACCTCAACTCGCTTAACGGCACGCTCGTCAACGGCCGCCAGCTCGTGGAGCCCGCGACGCTGCGTGAGGGCGACGAAGTCCAGATTGGCGACGTGGTCATGAAGGTGAACCGTCGATGATCGACGAGGAGAACAAGTCCGCAACTATGACCGAGGCACCGGCCGCCGCCACAGCTGCGCCGGCCCACGCCGCTCCGGCGGGCTCCGCACCCGTGGAGCCCGAGGACACCGTGTTCTCCCTGCCTCTTTCGCATGTAACGCATGATATTTCGGATCTCGCCGATAACGAGGACGAAGAGGATGCCGTAGCGGCGCCCATCGGCGCACATGCTGCGGAACAGCCCACAGCGCCCGAAGCAACCCCGGCGCCGGCTCACTTTGCAGAGCCCGTCGCCGCGGCAATCAACGAGAGCGCTGCGGTGTTTGCGGCACCCGAGCCCGCCGCGCCGGCGTTTCCCATAGCCCCGGCATCCGAGGTTGCGCCCGCGTCTACGCCGGCGCCCGAGGCGGGGACATCCCCCGAGGACGGCCCTGCACCCAAGACCCCGCAGCCTGCGCCCGCAAGCGAGTCCGATGCCGTGGCCGAGCCCGCCGCCCAGTCGCAAAGCACGCCCGCGCCGTCGCACTTTGCGGCGCCCGAGCCTATAGACGTCAGCCCGCAAGATGACGAGTCGACCGCCCGCGTTTCCGAGGAGCCCGACTCCCCAGACACCGGCGATTCCGAATCAAACGCCGAGACCGACACCGTCTCTCCCGGTGACACAGCCGAAATCGACGTTGCCGCCGTTGAGGCCAAGCTCAAAGACCCCGGCTCGACCATGAGCTTTGAACCCCTAACCGAGGAGCGCATCGAGACCGACTCGACCTATGATGCCGGCACCACCACGCAACTCATGTGGGGCGCCCGCTCCGACGTTGGCTGCGTGCGCCCGCACAATGAGGATTCCTACCTGGTGCAGTCGCCGCTCTTTTGCGTATGCGACGGCATGGGTGGTCACGCTGCCGGCGAGGTGGCCTCTTCTATCGCTGTCGAGACCATCGCCAAGACAGCTCCTCAGTCTGCCGACGCCGCACGCCTGGCGGCAGCCGTCGAAGCCGCCAACGCCGCCGTAATCGAGGCTGCCTTGAATGGCCTGGGCAAGCCCGGCATGGGCTGCACAGCCACTTGCGCCTATATCGAAAACGACACGCTCGCCATCGCCCACGTGGGTGACTCTCGCGCCTACCTGCTCCACGAGGGCACGCTCATCCGCGTGACCCGCGACCACTCCTACGTGGAGGAGCTCGTGGACGCCGGCGAGATCACGGCAGATGAGGCTCGCGTCCACCCCAACCGTTCGGTCATCACCCGTGCGCTGGGCTCGGACCCCGCCATGTATGCCGACCACTTCACTCTGCATATCGAGGAAGGCGACCGTCTGATCCTGTGCTCCGACGGCCTTTCGAGCATGATTCCCGATAGCGATATCGAGAACATCGCCACGCAGTCCTCAACCGCGCAAATCTGCGTCGACAACCTAGTGGACGCGGCGCTTGCCGCCGGCGGCCACGACAACGTGACCGTAGTAGTCGTTGACCTGGTTGACGATGGCGTCATGCGCGAGGCGCAACGCGTGCGTCGCCGCAACGTTGCTATCGCCGCCATCCTGGCCCTCGTCTTTGTGCTGGCAGCTGGCATCTGGGCCTACACGGGTGTCACCGGCTCGTACTACCTGGGTACCCACCAGGGCAATGTCGCCGTCTGGCGCGGCCTGCCCGGCAAGCCGCTCGGACTCAAGCTCCACTGGCTCGAAAGCGAAACCAGTATAAAGCTGTCCGACCTGCCCGAAGACACGCAAAACCGCCTCAAGGCGGGCATTCCGCAAACAAGTGTCGACGATGCGCAGGACACGATATCCAAGTACCGCCACCAGATCGACGAGGAGCAGACCCGCCAGGTGATCGACGCGCAAACGATTCGCGACAACACCGATCAGGGATCGACCTCCGAATCAGATTCCGAGAAAACCGCCGAACAGTCCGCCGAGGCCGAAGCCTCCGAAAAGAACTAGAAAGGGAGTGCCGCTTATGAGTCGCCGCAACACCGAACTGCTCTTGCTCATCGCCTCGGCGTTCCCCGTCATCCTGCTGTATGCGATGTACGTGCTCACCGCGGGCGCCGCTATCTCCTTTGAGACGCTCGCCGTGCCGATCGGCCTCTTTGCCGCCTTCGCCGCGGCACATATCGCCGTGCGCATCTTGGCGCCCGGTGCCGACCCCGCCATCCTACCCATCGTATTTATACTTTCGGGCATCGGCATCACGTTCGTGACACGCCTCGCCCCCGCTCTCGCCATCTCGCAGCTCATCATCCTGTTTGTCTCGGTGGCCCTGATGGTGGGAACGCTCGCGTTGGTTAAGAACCTCGATGTGGTCATGCGCTACAAGTACACCTTTGGCATCATCGGCATCATTCTGCTGATGCTGCCTATCTTTATCGGCACCACGATCTCGGGCTCCAAGCTGTGGATTCGCATCGCGGGCTTTACCATCCAGCCCGGCGAGTTCGCCAAGGTCTTTATCGTGCTGTTCCTGGCCGGGTACCTGGCCGAGAACCGCGAGCTGCTCTCCATCTCCAACCGCAAGATCCTGGGCTTTAAGATCCCTCGCCTGCGACTGCTGCTGCCGCTGTTTGCCGTGTGGGGTGTGTGCCTGCTCGTCGTCGTCTTCGAACGCGACCTGGGTTCGGCCGTGCTGTTCTACACCATCTTCTTGCTGATGCTCTACGTTGCCACGGGGCGCTTTTCGTATGTCGTTATCGGCCTTGCGCTCTTAGCCGTTGGAGCCGTGGGCGCCTACAAGTTTCTATCGCACGTTCAGGTGCGTTTCCAGGTTTGGCTCGATCCGTTTAAGGACGCCCAGGGCCAGGGCTACCAGATCGTCCAGTCGCTCTTCTCGCTTGCCGACGGCGGTCTGGTCGGTGTTGGCATCGGCAACGGCATGGCCAACAACATCCCTGTCGTCGAGTCCGACTTTATCTTCTCGGCTATCGGCGAGGAGATGGGCCTTTTGGGCGGCGGCGCCGTGCTCATCCTGTTTATGCTCTTTGCCGTTCGCGGCCTGACCACAGCTGCCCGCGCAAAGTCCGACCTCGCCGCCTTTAGTGCCACGGGCCTTACGGCCGCCATCAGCTTCCAGGCCTTCTTGATCGTTGGCGGCGTAACCCGCCTGATCCCGCTGACCGGCGTCACCCTGCCCTTTATGAGCCAGGGCGGCTCCTCTCTGCTGGCGAGCTTTATCATCGTCGCGCTCCTGCTGCGCGCCGGTGACGAGGCGACCGGACGCGAGGCCGAGCTTACCGGCACCGGCACCATGGCTGCCATCACCGATGATCAGGTCGCATCTGCCGCCGCCCCGACGGACACGCTCTTTGCCACCTCGTCTTCCTACGGCAGCGGCAGCCATTCCGTCGGCTCGCGCATGCGCCGTCGCCTGCTTGACACGCCTGAATCCGGTGTACTCGGCCGCGTGGCGCTCGCCAACCGTCTAACCCGTGCGGTGCTCGCCTTTACGGCGCTGTTCGCCATCCTTATCGGCAACCTCACCTATGTCCAGGTCATTAAGGCCAAGGACTATCAGGACATGCCGACCAACAACCACACCATCGCCCGCTCCAAGTACATCCAGCGCGGTTCCATCATCACGTCCGACGGCGTGACGCTGGCCGAGTCGCTGCAGCAGAAGGACGGCACCTACGTACGCTCCTACCCCAACGGTAACCTGGCAGCGCACGTGGTTGGCTACGTGAGCCAGCAGTATGGCACCACCGCCATCGAGAGCGTCATGAACGACACGCTCACCGGCTCTAAGGATTACTCCAGCTGGAACAACGCCATCGCGTCGCTCGCGGGCCAGACCCAGCCGGGCAACACCGCCAAGCTCACCATCGACTCGCGCATCCAGACGGCTGCTGAGCAGGCGCTCAAGGGCTTTAAGGGCGCTGTAGTGGTCATCGACCCGCGTACCGGCGCGGTGCTCGCATGTGCCAGCTCGCCCACCTACGACAACACCAACATCGATGCCCTGCTGCAGACGGGCGGCGGCGAGGACGGCTCCATGTACAATCGCGCCATGGACGCGCTGTACACGCCGGGCTCAACGTTTAAGGTCGTTACGCTTTCCGCGGCACTCGAGACCGGCACCGCCAGCCTTACCAGCACCTACCAGGCGCCCGGCTCCATGGACATCGGCAACGCACCGGTCACCAACGATGCCAACGAGAGCTACGGCACCATCAGCCTGCAGCAGGCCTTTGCCGTGTCCTCCAACGTCGTCTTTGGCCAGGTGGCAAACGAAGTTGGCGCAAACACGCTCGTACAGTTTGCCAACGCCTTTGGCTACGGCCAAAAGCTCGGCCAGGACCTGACCTCCGCGGCCTCCATCATGGCCGACCCGTCGCTCATGACCGAGTGGGAGACCGCCTGGGCCGGCGCCGGCCAGCCTGTCGGCATGGACCACACGCCCGGCCCGCAGACCACCGTCATGCAGAACGCCGTGATTGCCGCCGCCATCGCTAACAGCGGCGTGGTCATGGACCCGTACTTTGTAGCCCAGGTACTCGCCCCGGACGGAACCGTGGTCAAGACCACGCAGTCCCGCTCGCTTGGTCAGGCCGTCAGCTCCGCCACGGCCGACCAGGTCAAGCAGGCCATGCTTGCCGTCGTCCAGTCCGGCACCGGCACCGATGCCCAGATTCCCGGCGTCAAGGTCGCCGGCAAGACCGGCTCGGCCGAGATCGGCGGCACCAACGTCAACTCGATGTTCGTTGGCTTTGCACCTTACGATTCACCCACGGTCGCCATCTCGGTGGCCTTGGAGGATTTCGACAAGCATGACGTCAAGGCCGCCAAGATTGCCGGTATCGTCCTGACCGCGGCGCTTGCCGCACAGGGAGCGTGATGCCCATGATCGAATCGGACACCCGAGACGCGCCGCGACCGAAGAGTTAGCGGCAACACGCCACACGGCCCCAGCGGCCACATCGTAGGTACTACACACATCGTTGAGCGAATAGTTATGTTAGGAGCAGGAATGGAACAGAGGGTCCTCGGGGGAAGATACCTCCTCAAGGATAAGGTGGGAACAGGCGGCATGGCGACCGTCTACCGTGCACAGGACCAGGTCCTCGACCGCACGGTTGCCGTCAAGATCATGCTGCCGCAGTATGCTGGCGACGCAACCTTCGCCGCACGCTTTAAGCAGGAGGCCCAGGCAGCAGCCGGTCTCTCCTCCCCCTATATCGTGGGCGTCTACGATTGGGGCAAGGACGGCGACACCTATTACATCGTCATGGAGTACCTGCGCGGCACCGACCTTAAGAGCGGCATCAAGAGCCACGGCGCCCTCGACCCCAAGAAGGTCGCCCAGATCGGCTCGCAGATCAGCTCCGCGCTTTCGGTCGCCCACAAGCACGAAATCATCCACCGCGACATTAAGCCGCAGAACATCATGGTGCTGCCCGACGGCAACATCAAGGTGATGGACTTTGGCATCGCGCGCGCCAAGAACAGCCACCTCACGCAAGACAACAACGTGCTGGGAACCGCCCACTACGTCAGCCCCGAGCAGACCCGCGGTCAGGACCTCGGCCCCACCTCGGATATCTACTCGCTGGGCGTCGTGATGTATGAGTGCGCCACCGGCCGCGTTCCCTTTGACGGTGACGATGCCATCTCGGTCGCACTCAAACAGGTCAACGAGCTGCCTATTCCGCCGAGCCAGATCAACTCCGGTGTCGACGCCGACCTTGAGCGCATCATCCTCAAGTGCATGGAGAAGGACCCGGAAAACCGCTTCCAGACCGCCGACGAGCTGCGTCAGGTGCTCAACAGCTACCTGTCGGGCCGTGCCGTCAACGTCTCGGAGCCCACGCGCATCATCGGTGCCCCCGGCGAGCTGGGCGCCACCAAGACTCGCGAGCTTTCCGATCAGACGCGCGCCATGGTGCGTCCCGTCTCGGGCGTGAGCGGCCAGAATACCGCCCGTAGCTCGGTTTCGGGCTCCACCGGCTCCTACGAGGTCGAAAAACCCAAATCCAACAAGAACAAGATCATCGCCGCCGTGGTGGCAGCCGTTGCCGTCATCGGCATCGTGGTGGCCTTTGCCACAGGACTCTTTGGCGGCGAGCAGGTTACCGTGCCCGACGTGCTGGGCAAGGACCAGCAGACTGCCGTCAAGCTGATCAAGGAAGCCGGCCTCGAGGTCGGCACCATCGACCAAAGCTACAACGACGATGTCGACGAGGGCAAGGTCGCCGAGCAGACGCCCAACGGCAACACCAAGAAGGCCAAGGGCACCAAGGTGAACCTGGTAATCTCCAAGGGCCCCAAGCCCTCCGAAAAGGTTGAGGTTCCCCAGCTTGTCGGCCTGACCAAGGACCAGGCAGAAGCCGCGCTGGCAAGCGTTGGCCTGAAGGGCAACGCCTCCGAGGAGGCCAACGAGGCCGATGAGGGCCAGGTCTTTGAGCAGGGCACCGAAGCCGGTAAGGAAGTCGAGAAAGGCACGACCATCTCGTACAAGGTCTCGGGCGGCCCGGATACCACGTCCGTCCCCGACCTAACCGACATGACCGAGGCCCAGGCGCGCAACGCCCTCGATATGGCAGGCTTTGGCGTCGACGTGAGCTACCAGGAGAACGACTCGGTTACCGAGGGCACCGTGATCAGCTGGAACCCCAGCGGCAAGCAGAAGCCCGGCGCCACGATTACCGTCGTCATTGCCAAGAAGTCCGGCAAGGCCAGTGTTCCGGGCAACCTGTACGGCAAGAGCATTTCCGCCGCCGTTACCGCGCTCAACAACGCCGGTTTCTATAACATTGGCTTCTGTGACCAGAACGGCAATCCCGTAAGCGGTAACGAGGATGCCACCGTTACGGGAGTCTCCCCTACCGGCAAGCAGTCCACCGACAGCACGATTACGCTGACGGTCGCACTTTCTGGCTCGGGTTCGGGCTCTGGCTCGGGTTCGGGCTCTGGCTCGGGTTCGGGCTCTGGCTCGGGCACGAGCACGGGCGACGATTCCGGTACGACCAACTAGTCGCCACCCCACCGCTCATTACGGCTCTCGCCGCAAACATATTCGCTCACAGGCGCCCGCTTGCTCCCCCAGTAAGCGGGCGCTTCGTTTTTGACATGGCATGAAACAGAAGGGCCCGGCACCGTGGCGGTGTACCGGGCTCGATCAATCTCTGGTGCCCCCGGGCGGATTCGAACCGTCGACACCCGCTTTAGGAGATATGATTTAATGCTACCCCCCTACTATTCATCAAGCATCATTGAACACCATATAACCGCAGATAGACATAGCAGTTTGTGTCTTTTAACTCCGGTAGCTGCGCCTACGCTTTGACAAACATATTACCAACAGCTTTAGCTAAACTGCACTCAATGAATTGTTGAAAGCTATTCAAAGAAACGGGGTGCAAAGAGGTGACGCATAATTTCTTTCGCAAATTGACAACCGCATAGCGGAACACGGCCCGCGCCCCGTCATATGATTTCTAGCGACTAAACAACAAATCACCGACGAAGGGGGCACGGGCCGTGTCTGCGAACATCGTATCAGTCGACGAGGAGTCGCTGCGCAACGACATAAAGAATCTGGTGAGGAAGACCGTCGAGGAGACGCTCAACGCACTGCTCGACGAGGAGGCGTCCGAGCTCGTCGGGGCCGAGCGCTACGAGAGGACGGCGGGCCGGGAGGCCTACCGCAGCGGCCACTACACGAGGAGCCTCGTCACGGGCGCCGGGGAAGTCGAGCTCAGCGTGCCGAAGCTCCGCGGGGCGACCTTCCAGACGGCCGTCATCGAGCGCTACCGCAGGCGCGAGACCTCGGTCGAGGAGGCCATCGTCGAGATGCACCTGGCGGGCGTCTCCACCAGGAGGATCGAGGACGTCTCCGAGCTCCTGTGGGGAGCGCCGGTGTCCTCCGGCACCGTCTCCAACCTCAACGAGAGGGCCTTCGCGTCCATCGAGACATGGCGGCAGAGGCCGCTCGAGGGCGGCTACCCCTACGTCTTCGTCGACGGTATCTACCTCAAGCGCAGCTGGGGAGGGTCCTACGAGAACGTGGCCGTGCTGGTCGCCATCGGCGTCAACTCCGCCGGCGACCGGGAGGTCATCGGCTGCTCCGAGGGGTACACCGAGTCCGCGGAGTCCTGGCGCGAATTCTTCTCCTGGCTCAAGGGACGCGGGCTCTCCGGCGTACGGCTCGTCACCGGCGACAAGTGCGCGGGGATGCTCGGTGCGCTCGAGGAGGTGTTCCCCGGGGCCCGCTACCAGCGCTGCACGGTGCATTTCTACCGCAACGTGCTGGGAAGGGTTCCCGTGACCAGGCGGAAGGCCGCGGCGCGCATGCTGAAGGCGATCCACGCGCAGGAATCGCGCGAGGCATGCGCCAGAAAAGCCGAGGAGGTGGCGGAGGAGCTGGAATCGATGAGGCTCGGGGCGGCCGCGAGGACGGTGCGCGACGGGTTCGCCGAGACGCTTGCCTACACGGAATTCCCACCGGAGCACTGGCGCCGGATCAGGACGAACAACGGGATCGAGCGCATCAACCGCGAGATCAGGAGGAGGACGAGGGTCGTCGGGACCTTCCCAGACGGCAATTCGTCTCTGATGTTGGTGACGGCGAGGCTGAAGTACATAGTGGAGCACGAGTGGGGCAAGAGGAGGTACTTGGACATGTCGAAGCTGGAGGAGATGGACGAGCTGAGGGGAAAGGCGGAGGGCTAGAAGAGGACGGGGCCGGAGACGGCTAAATCAATTTGCGAAAGAATCTTGACGGTACCTGCAAAGATGTCAGAACAGCCACTCATTAGCGGAAGAGGCACGTGTTGGAAAGACAAGAGGTCGCCTAACACCTACCGCTATTATTTCTTACTTGGGATCAAGGACCCTAAGACGGGGCACTATAAACGATCCCCAACTTATACGGTTCACTGCAAGACTAAGACAGAAGCAAAGGCTGCAATGCGAGCCAAGCCGGCTGAAATCAACTCCTCTGGCACGATCTCTAAAACCAAAACGCCCAATTTGCTTGCGTCCTACTGCTGGGTCTTTCATGAAAATAGGGACACCGAGCGCAACGCGTTGCGCTGAGTCCTGAGGGTGTTGCAATGAAAATGAGAATCAAGGCTTCGATAGCAGGATGACAACGCGGGCACAATTTGATTTTTGAAATATGGACGAATTCCTCGTCAGGAGGGTAAAATGATGCCGACGGCAGCCAAAGTTGTGATGAGCTGGGCAGAGCCGTTGCTTAACGAAGTTAGGTCATCGTCTTAGCGACGGTGGCCTTTCTTTTTGGGCTTCGAACCCTGCTTGAGTGCCTTGGAAAGGCCGACAAGGGCCGTGAGGAGCGAGACCATAGCGGTCAGGAACTTCACGAGCTCGGTGAAATCGGTCTGGGCATCACCTCCCATCGGATGGAGGGCTCTGCCCGGCACGAGGGCTGCCGACAGCGAGGACAGTTTTATCAGAGTGGTTGGCACTCTCCGATCAATTCACGCTCCTCACCCTCGCGAAGAGTGCGGGCATGGCAGAAACGGCGCTAAACGGCAGTGCGTTAGGGCACCGACGACGAGCTTTCCTAAACTAGCAAGGCGTGTCGCCGTTGCGGTACCGAGCTCGATAAATCTCTGGTGCCCCGGGCGGATTCGAAAACTCCCCCCCGCGGGGAAATTGGTGACGCGGGTGTCGACGGTCCGAATTGGCCGAGCGCGACATGGCCTGCAAGGGACAGACCGAGCGCTCGGAGAGCGCCCGCGTGCGCGTCGCGGTTGCCCGCCTGGAGCGAGCCGGTTGGCCAGGCAACGCGAGCCCAGGCAGGTGAGCGCCAGTTGAGCCGACGCCAAGAAGACGCGATCGATGGGGAGCATCGCACGACGGCGCTCGGCGACCCGGCGCGAGAGGCCCCGCCCGGCGACCACGGCGGAGCGATGGCGACTACTGGGAGCCATCGAGCGAAGCCGTTCGGCGGGCGGGGCCGGCGTGAGCGGAGGCAGACGAAACGCGACCTGGGGAGCGTTGCCAGGGAGCCGCAGCAAGAGCGACGCGTGGCCGATTGCTACGCAATAACCCCGAATCGCTGCCGTTCGATAATTCCGATTGGAAGTAGTTTTCCTTTGCTCTATAGCCGGAGGTTAAACTGTTGAGTGTCTTTGTCGCGATTCAATTCGCACCAGCTCGTTATCGAAGGATTTCACACGGCCAGGAAAGAAGCCGCACTCGATCTTTGGGTTGCCGACAGGCTCACCGAGTGTGATATTGAGTTCACATCACAGGGGAGCAGCATCAAAGAAATCGACACCGCCCTCAAGGACGCATCCAAGCGCGGAACGGGAAACGCTGGCTATCCTGAATACGTTTCGAAAATTGGCCGCTTTGTTCTTGTCATCGAAGATAAGGCGAGCCAAAGCCGACATGAAAAGCTAACAGATTCTGGCATCCTCGACATGAGCACCGAGGCCGTTACCGATTATGCCGTCAACGGTGCCTATCACTACGCCTCGCACATCGCAAAGAAGAGCCCTCTCACTGAGGTCTTCGCCGTTGGGGTTTCAGGGGACTCCAAGCATCACACCATATCTCCCGTGTTCGTGAATGATCGAGAAGGCTACAAGAGGCTCCCAGACCTCGAATCGTTCACTTGGCTCTCACCGAGCAACATCGTTGAATACTACACACGGTATGTTCTTGACGAACCAACCGACGTCGAGAAGACCACCGAACAAATTCTCAAAGATGAGGCAGAGCTCCACGAATATCTTCGCACCTACGGCTCCATCAAGGACCAAGATAAAGCCCTCGTAGTGGCTGGCATCCTTCTCGCTCTGGATGAAATCGAATACGGCGAGTTCTCAATCGACTCCCTTACCGGCGACCAGACCGAGGGCATGCGCGACGGCGACAAGCTGATGAACGCCATTCGCGGAAGACTCACGCGCTCCAACGTCGGACCAGATGTAAAGAAAAACAAGCTTCTTGCTGAGTTCGGCATTATTCAAACAAGCTTCCACTTGAACGAAGTCAACGATACCCTCGGGATGACCCCGTTGCACTACTACACCAACTTCCTTAACGAGCACGTTTTCAAGAGCATCAAGTACCAGAATACTTCAGAAGACTTCATAGGTCGCTTTTACGGCGAGTTCATGAGCTATTCCGGCGGGGACGGCCAAACGCTCGGCATCGTGCTCACACCAAAGCACATCTGCGACCTTATGTGTGAGCTCGTAGATGTTAAGCCTTCGGATACGGTGCTTGACCCAACATGCGGAACGGCGGGATTTCTCATCGCCGCCATGCATCGCATGCTTTCTTCTGCAACCAGCGAGCAGGAACGCAAAGACATTAAGAAAACGCGCCTTCACGGCATTGAGCTCCAAAGCAACATGTTTGCAGTCGCGGCTGCAAACATGATTCTTAGGCGCGACGGAAACAGCAACCTTTAATGCTGCGATTTCCTCAAGCAGAATCCGGCCCAAATACAGCTCAACGGGTCAACGGTCGGGCTGATGAATCCTCCTTATAGCCAGGGAACCAAAGCGGATCCAAGCCAATACGAGCTATCTTTTGTGGAACGTCTTCTCGACTCTTTCACAATAGGTGCGAGAGCGGCGGTCATCGTTCCGTAATCATCAATGACAGGAAAGAGCAAAGCCGAGAAGGAGTTCAAGGTCTCCATCCTCAAGCATCACACCCTCGAAGGCGTTATTACGTGCAACACCGATACATTCTATGGGGTCGGGACTAATCCCGTCATAGCTGTATTTACCGCTGGCGAGCCTCATGATCCTGATAAAGAGTGCCGATTTATCGATTTCAGAGACGATGGCTACGAGGTGCGTGCACATGTCGGCCTCGTCGAAGGCGACTCTGCAAAGGACAAGAGGCAACATCTTCTAGACGTCTGGAACGGCCACGAAGACGCCCCCTCGAGGTTTTGTGTCCGTTCGTCCGTCGAGGCCGACGACGAGTGGCTTCACAGCTTCTATTACTTCAACGACGAGATACCTTCCGAAGAGGATTTCGAGAAGGCAATAGCCGATTATCTAACATTCCAGCTAGACATGGTTTCTCATGGTCGTAGCCATCTCTTCGAGGAGGGCCCCGATGCTTGATTTGAATAACAGGGATTGGGCATCCTTTAAAATCTCGGATTTATTTCAACCGGCTCGCGGCACCGAAAAAAACATGACCTCTCTTCAGGTCGGAGACGTTCCACTTATTTCCGCTCGCAACTGCGACAACGGCGTAAAGGCTTTTGTCTCTATCCCAAACGAAAGACTTCACCGTGGCCACGCCATCACTCTAAACAATGACGGCGATGGCGGGGCGGGTCTCGCATACTACCAACCAATGGAGTTCGCTCTCGACACCCACGTAACGGACTTAAGGCCAAGAGACTCAAGCGGAAACCTCTCAAGATATGCCATGCAATTCGTGGCCGCATCCATTTCTAAACAGCGAACGCTATTCGGCCACGGAAGGTCAATCAGCCTAAAACGGCTCAATTTGCTACGAGTAATGCTTCCCATCGATGAGTCCAGCAATCCCGATTGGCAATTCATGGAGGACTACATTTGCGAGCGCGAGGCGATTCAGATCGAACACTGCTGCGAATTCCTAATGAAGCGCACCTCCGACATCGAGAGCGAGAGAGAGTAATCGACTTCGAACTCAACTCTTCCTCCTTGTTCAGAAGAAATTGGGAGGCATACCCAATCAACCAGATATTCGACATTCACTCTGGAAAGCGCCTAGAATCCCGAAACCGAAAGCCCGGAAGACGCCCATTCATCGGAGCGCTCGACAACAGCAACGGTATCGCCGGTTTTGTAGCCGATAGAAACTCATCACTCGACAGCAATGTCCTCGGCGTGAACTACAACGGCAACGGAGTTTGCCTTGGGTTCTATCACCCGTATGAATGCATCTTCTCTGATGACGTCAAACGCTTTCATCTCAAGAACAATGAGGGCAATGAGTTTATTTATCTATTCCTAAAGGTCGCAATCCAGCAACAAAAGAGCAAGTATGGCTATCTCTACAAGTTCAACGCCACAAGGATGGCAAGACAGTCGATTATGCTCCCCTCCACAAACAGCGGTGAGCCCGACTTCGTCTTCATGGAAGCAGTCGGATGGGCAATTACCCTTAGACTACTTAAAAGGCAAATGGACTATATAAATAACTCGTCTTCCTAGCAGAAAGACGAGTTTTCAACGGCGCCTGCGCCGTAAGGCCCTCCGTGCAATCCTAAGACGTCGGAGGCTGTTGGAAACTCGCCCATCTCACAGCAACGTCAACCTAGGTTTTCAACGCTTTCCATAACCAAAGGGCCCTACATCCAGCCCGCAGGCTGTGGGAAGGGTTGAAAACCAGCCCTGAGGATAAAATATGAAGTTGAGATGATTTCACCATAGAAAGAACTTTCGCCCCTAGCTCACCTCTCAATCGAGTTTTGCCCCTATTCATACAAAAACAGGCCAGACGATTTACACCGTCTGGCCTGCGATTTCCCTGGTGCCCCCGGGCGGATTCGAACCGTCGACACCCGCTTTAGGAGAGCGGTGCTCTATCCCCTGAGCTACGGAGGCATGTTGTATTAGTGTAGCAGATTTGCGCCACTACCATGCAGCGCATAGCCGCTCTTCGAGATAGTCATCTGCGACGTTCTTTAATGACTAGTCGTTTAGGAACGTCGCAGATGACTACCCAACGACTAGTTGCCTTTGTGGAAAAGGTTTTTGATGACGGAGGGGATGCTCTTGGCGCCCTTGGCCGTCACATCGATAAAGTCAGGCGAACGCACGAGCTTATCCTCGTCAACGTACTTGCGGACCGCGCGAAGCGTCTCTTTGTCGTCGCGCGTCGAAAACGTAAAGTGACCGTTGTCCTTGGTGAAGATGGCAAAACGCGTAATCTTCTTGGTGCCGCGCAAAACCTCGGCGGCAATATAGTCGACCTCGTCCCACGGGATTTGAATAAAATCCTCGGGATTACGCTCGTTATAGTACTCGAACGCCTTATTGCCCACCATTACGTTACCGTGACTGGTAAGCCCCATCAGGCAGGTTGCCGGCGTTGCCAGATCGACCGTGCTGTTCTGAGATTGCGCCATGCGCGCCTCGCCCTCCAAATAAAACAATCGGACCGCATCCAGTGTACTCACCGGGTGCGGTCCGTTTCAATGGCTCAAAAGCCCTTGCCTAGCAATTCTCGGTCTTAAACCGAAACGTGCTTACATGAAGCCGCAGACGCGACCGATGATGCCAACGGCGAAGAGAGCCAGGATGATGACGATCGGGCTGACCTTCTTCTTGAGGAGCTTGCAGACCAGCAGGGTCAGGCACACGGCGGCAAGGCCGGGGATGAGCTGATCGAGGTTGGCCTGAAGCGTGGTGACCTTCACCTGATCAAGGGCGCTAGCACCGATGGAGTTATACATCGTCAGTGCTTCCTTGACACCCTCAGAACCGGAGGGCAGGTTAGCCCAGTCGATAAAGGCACCAGCAGACTGCGTGACCTTGGAGACGACCGGGGTGAAGGAGATGGACACCCAGCGCTCGACCAGGGCGCCGATGATGAACATACCCAGGATGGAAGCACCCTCGGTGACCTTGCCCATCAGACCGCCGGAGAGGTCCTTGGCGATGGAGGAGCCGACCTTGTAGCCAAACTCCTGCGTGTACCACAGGAAAGCGTAACGGATGATGTTCCACGCGAAGAAGAACAGCAGCGGACCGGCAATGCTGCCGGACAGGGCCATGGAAGCGCCCAGAGCGCCCAGAATCGGGCGAAGGGTGAACCAGAAGGCGGGGTCGCCGACGCCGGCGAGCGGGCCCATCATACCGATCTTGACGCCCTGAATGGCGACGTCGTCAATCGGAGCACCGTTGGCGCGCTCCTCCTCGAGAGCGAGGGTAACGCCAATGACGGGGGCGGAAACATAGGGGTGGGTGTTATAGAACTCCAAGTGGCGCTTAAGAGCGGCAATCTGGTCATCCTTGCTGGTGTAGAGCTTCTTGATCGCAGGGATCATTGCGAAGCACCAGCCGCCGTTCTGCATACGCTCGTAGTTCCACGAGCCCTGAAGGAACTGATGACGGAAGCAAACCTTCTTACGGTCAGCCTTGGTGAGCTGAATCTTGTTCTCTGCCATATGTATCACTCCCCTCCTACTCGTAATCGTTCAGAATGTCGCCGAGCGGGTCGCCGGAGCCACCGCTCATGCCGCCACCCTGCTTGGCCAGATCCTTAAGGCCAAGGTAGATGAGGGCAAGGGAGATGCCGATGAGGCCAAGGGCAATCAGCGTGAGCTGAGGGATGGCGGCAAGGACAAAGCCGAGGATGAAGAACGGCCAGGTCTCCTTGGTGGCCATCATGTTGATGACCATGGCGTAACCGACGGAAGCGACCATGCCGCCGCCGACAGCCATACCGCCGGACAGCCAGTCGGGCATAGCGTTAAGCGCGTTGGTAACAGCCTCGGCCGGGATGATGCACAGAAGCACTGCCGGGATGGCGATACGAAGGCCCTGCATGAGGATGGCAGCGTACTGCCAGCGCTCGATGCCGGCGAAGTCGCCCTTCTCGGCGCAACCGTCCATGGCGTGAGCGATAGCGGTAGCCAGGGTACGGCAGATCATGGTCAGGAACAGACCAGCAACCGACAGCGGGACGGCGACGGCGATAGCGGCGGTAACGGCCTTGGCAGAATCGGTGGCGCCACCGTTGAGGGCGAGCACCATGATGATCGAAGAAGCGACCGAGGCCAGAGCGGCGTCAGGCGCGACAGCGGCGCCGACGTTAGCCCAACCAAGGGCCATCATCTGGAGCGAACCGCCCAGGAGGATGCCCTCCTGAAGGTGACCGGTTACGAGACCGATAAGCGTACATGCCACGAGCGGCTGATGGAACTGGAACTCATCCAGAATGCCTTCCATACCGGCAAGCAACGCGACAATCGCAACAAGCAGAATAGTGATTGCAGACATGTATCGGACCCTCCTTTACTATGCTTGAGCGGCCAGTTCGGCCTTAGCTTTCTTCAACATGGCGTCGAGATCCTCGGAGGAATCCGAAGGAACCTTGCGGACCTCGAACTTGACGCCCTTGGCCTTGAGGGCCTCGAGAGTCTTAACGTCGTCATCGCCCATAGCGACGGCGTTGGTGACGACGACCTTGCCCTTGGAGTGAGCCATGGAACCGATGTTGACTTCCTTGATGTCGACGCCGGCCTCGATGGCCTTGAGGAGATCCTGCGGGTTCTCGAAGAGCAGCATGGCCTTGGTGTCACCAAAGCGCGTGTCCTTGACGACCTCGGCCATCTTCTTGATGGGCACGACGTTGGCATGGACTCCCGGAGGGGCAGCCTGCTCGATCATGGTCTTGCGGAGCTCGTCGTGAGCAACGCCGTCGGAAACCACGATGATGCGGTTGGGGTTGATCTGCTTGGTCCACGTGGTGGCCACCTGGCCATGAAGCAGACGGGTGTCGATACGGACGTGGGCGATCTTGATGTGCCCATCGCCGATGACCGTTCCCGGAGGGATGGCGCCTGCAGGAGCAGCGGCGGCCGCAGCCGGCTTCTTCTCCTCGGGCTCCAAAGACTCGGGCTTGACGCGCACGCCAGCCTTAGCCTCAGTCACGAGATGTTTTGCGATCGCATGTGCAGTGTTCTTTGCGTCAAAGCGCTGCGAATATGCCTCGATGAGCATAGGCAGGTTGACACCGGTGACGATAGCCCAGGAATCGTGACCCTCGATGAGCCCGCTGATCTGGTTGAACGGCGTGCCGCCCCACAGATCAACGAGGAAGAGCACCTGCTCCTGGTCCTCGAAGGAAGCGATTGCTTCCTCGACCTTGGCACGGAAGTCGTCGGGGCCCATGCTCGGCTCGAGCGAGACCACGGCAACAGACGGCTGATCGCCAAAGACCATCGAGCCCGTCTGCTTGATTCCAGCTGCCAAGTCCCCATGGCTAGCAAGAACAATACTTACCATCACATAACCTCCTTTTTGTCTACGTATTTCCTACACGACATGAACGAAGTATACCTGTTTGGATTGTGGAATTATAGCTGAATTCGCAAAAGGTTGGATTATTTGTTTAAACGTCTAGGTTTGTTACAAGTTGATTACGTTGCTATTTTTCAACTCATTTCCCGCTAAAGCGTCGCTCATCAAGTCATGTATTTTATAGATACAAGCATGCTGTTCATTGATACCGATTTTAAGCAAGTGCGAATGCACTTGTACTGCCGCTATTTTGTTTAAACAGACATAACTTGACTATTAGCGTGACTTATGCTCTAGCGCAAGTAGTCATTGGGGACGTTCTTAAACGACTAGGGGCTAGACGATGTGGAGAGGGTTGGCGGCGTCGACGGCATCGGGGGCGTCGGAGAGACCGTCAGGGGCAGCGTCTGCCGGGTCCTCGTCGGGGGTCTCGATCTGCTTGATCATGACCTCCTGGCCCTGCAGCAGGTATGTCTCGCCGCTGCCGCAATAAGGGCAGGTCTTGCCGTGCTCGACCGTCGCGTAGTCGCGGCCGCACGCCTCGCAATGTGTCACGGCCTCGACGGGCTCCACGATAAGCTCCGAGCCCTCGGTGATAGGCTTTTTATCTGCTGCCCAGCGCCAAGCGTCGAGCAGCAAGTCGGGAACGACGCCCGAGACCTCGCCCAGCAGCAACGTCACGCTCGAAACGCGACGCACGCCATTGGCGCGCGCCACGTTCTCAACATCGCGAATGATGTGATACACGATTCCCAATTCATGCAAGGCGAAAACCTTTCAACAATGGTTGATGCGATGTCAGCCAAACGTCAGCGAGCGGCGATCCAGGTGCCCCAGGTTGCCCCGAAACAAGGCGTCCGCTGGGCTTTTGCCCGCGGCGCCGAAGTTGAGGGGCAAGATGGGGTGCCTGGACGCCGCGCAGCGTCGGTAGTGCCGCCGTTCGTTAGAACGGCGGAACCTAATGACCGAACTTAATTTTGATGGCACGCTTGAGGGCGTACTTGCCCAGGCTGGGGAGCTTTTGCTCGTATTTGACCATCGTTGAGCACTCGGGGCGGTCGCGATCCAGATGGATGGCGTCGAACGCGCACTTGGTGGTGCACAGGCCGCAGCCGATGCACTTGTTGGGGTCGACGATCGAGGCACCGCAACCCAGGCAACGGGCGGTCTCGGCGCGCACCTGCTCTTCGGTAAAGGTCTCGACGTACTCGCTAAACGGCGCGGCCTTCTCGCGCTCGCGGTCCACGTGGGCAACCTCACGGCTCGCGTTGTCGTAGCTCTCGATCACGACATCGTCGCGGTCGAGCGCGGTGTAGCGGCGCTGGTTGCGGCCGATGGTGAGCGTGGACCCCGGCTGCACAAAGCGATGGATGGACACGGCGGCCTCGTGGCCGGCGGCGATGGCATCGATGGCAAAACTCGGACCGGTGTAGACATCGCCGCCCACAAAGATGTCTGGCTCGGCGGTCTGGTAGGTCTGAGGATCGGCAAGGGCACCCTGACCGCGGCCAAGCTCCACCTTGGAGCCAGCCAGCAGGTCGCCCCACACAATGGACTGGCCAATCGACATGACGACACGGTCGGCATCGACACGACGCAGATCGTTCTCATCGTACTCGGGCGCAAAACGCCCCTCGTCATCGTAGACGCGCGTGCAGCGCTTAAAGGTGATGCCGCACACACGGCCGGCCTCGTCCAGGTGAACCTCCTTGGGGCCCCAACCGCAGCTGATGTGCGCACCGTCCTCGATGGCCTCGCGACGCTCCTCCTCGCTGGCGGGCATCTGGGCCTCGCTCTCCAGGCAGAACATCTCAACATGCTCAGAGCCCAGACGGCAGGCGTTGCGGGCAACGTCGATGGCCACGTTGCCGCCGCCCACCACAATGGTACGGCCGGACAGGGTATCGATCTTGCCGCTGTTAACCTCGCGAAGGAAGTCGACGGCCACGGTCACGTCCTCGGCATCCTCGCCCGGAATGCCGGCAAGGCGGCCACCCTGGCAGCCGATGGCAACGTAGAAGGCCTTAAAGCCCTGCGCGCGCAGCTCGTCGAGCGTCACATCGCGACCGACCTCCACGCCATAGCGGAACTCGGCGCCCATCAGGCGAATGATCTCGACCTCGGCCTCGATAACGTCCTTTTCCAGCTTAAAGCTGGGAATGCCATAGGTGAGCATGCCGCCCGGGCGTTCGCTCTTCTCGAACACGACGGGCTTGTAGCCCTTCTCGGCCAGATAGAAAGCGCAGGACAGACCTGCCGGACCGGCACCGATGATGGCGATCTTCTGGTCGAAGCCGCCGGCGCGCGTCGGAGTCACCACGGGCGGGACATAGCGGGTCGCTGCGTCCAGATCACGCTGGGCGATAAACTTCTTGACTTCGTCGATAGCCACGGCGGCGTCCACACGGCCGCGGGTGCAGGCATCCTCACAGCGACGGTTGCACACACGGCCGCAGATAGCGGGCAGCGGGTTCTCGCGCTTAATGAGTGCTAGGGCCTCGTCATAGCGACCCTGAGCCGCGAGCTTCAGATAGCCCTGAACGGCAACGTGCGCGGGGCAGGCCGTCTTGCAGGGAGCGGTGCCGGACTCATGCGTCTCGATGCGGTTGTCGTTGCGGTAGCTAGGCGACCACTTGGTGTGGTCCCACTTGGTGGCGTCGGGCAGCTCCTGGCGCGGATACTCGGGCACGCGACCGCCCGCCTTTTTGCTGCAGAGCTTTTGGCCGAGCTTGGCGGCGCCGGCCGGGCACACCTCAACGCAGCGACCGCAGGCCACGCACTTGTCCTTCTCGACCTTGGCGACATAGGCCGAGCGCGACAGGTTGGGCGTGTTGAACAGCTGCGAGGTGCGCAGGGCATAGCACACGTTGACGTTGCAGTTGCAGATGGCGAAGATCTTGTTCTCGCCGTCGATGTTGGTGATCTGGTGCACAAAGCCGTTGTCCTCGGCCTGGCGCAGGATGTCGTAGACCTCCTCGCGCGTCACATAATGGCCGCGGTCGGTCTCGACCACGTAGTCGGCCATATCGCCCACGGCAATGCACCAATCGGCCGGGTCATCGGCGCAGCCCTCGCCCATCACGCGACGGCTCGCGCGGCAGCTGCAGGTGCTGGCGGCATATTTACCCTCGTATTTGTCGAGCCAATGCTCGATATGCTCGATCGGCACCGACGTGCTCGCGGCATCGATGGCCTTCTCGACCGGAATTACATGCATGCCGATGCCGGCACCGCCAGGCGGCACCATCGGCGTGGCCTTGGACAGCGGTCCCTTGGACGCCTGCTCAAAGAACTTGGCGTAGACCGGGTGCTCGTCGAGCTGGCTTACGCGCATGTTGAGGAACTCGGCGGAACCCGGCACCAGCATGGGCAGCACCCACTGCTTGGCGCGCTCGGGGTTTTCCCAGTTGTACTCGAGCAGGCCCGTGTAGCTCATGTCGTCGAGCATCTTCTCGATATCGGCCTCGGGCATGCCGGTGAGCTTGACCATCTCGGACAGCGTATAGGGACGGCGCATCTTCATCTTGCAGAGCACTTCGGCCTGCTCGTCGGTTGCGGCCTCGGCAAACGACCAGTACTCGTAGCCCAGCAGCTCGTCGCGATGCAGCAGACGGTTGGTGCAGTGCTCGCACAGCTTGACGATTGCCTCGCGCGGATGCTCCGGCAGCGGCGGCACAAACTCCGCGCCGGTATCGGGCTCGGTGTAACTAATCCCCGGTCCGTTGAGAATCATGGTTGTCCCTTCTCTTGCCGCAGCCCGACGAGGCCGCAGCGCCCCTCTTTTTTTGCAGGCCGGGCATGCTCCCATGCCGTTCACCCGCAATTGTTGACATTGTGTCAAAAATAGTATTGACGAACCGTCAACAATATTCAAGACTGTTAGGCGAACGGTCAGGCAAAAGAGGATGAAAGGCGGCAAAACATGGGCGACACGTACGCAGATATCCCTGTGGCCGACGCCACTCTTGCGTCCGATAGCGCGGCAAAGCGCCTGACGGGAGACGAACGCCGTCGCGAGATCCTCGATGCCGTACGCACCGTAAGCTCCGAGCTGGGCGTGTCGCATCTATCCGTCTCGGCCGTGGCCAAGCGAGCCGGCTGCACGCGCTCACTGTTCTACCACTACTTCGCCGATATGGACGCCGCCGTCACCGCTGTTATGGACGAGGCGATCGACGGCTTTATCTCCGAGCTCGAGCAGTGGAACGCCGGCCGCACCGTCGGCGATATCGAGGGCGCGCTCGACACCGTCGCCCCGCTCTTTAAGCGTCTGGTCGCCAGCGGCCACGAACTGCCGAGTACGCTCACCTCAAGCAGTGGCGCGCTCTACGGCGGCTTTTTGCACAACGTGGTCCAGCGTGTGGCGCAGTATATCTGCGACACCACCGTGGTGGATTTTGTCGCCCATCATGAGCTACGCATCGACCATGTCTACGAAACGTTCTACACCCTCATCATGGGGTTGTTGATGTATATCCGCACGCACCCCGATGTGCCCGACGAGACGGTCAAGGAAATCATCGCCTCGACACTCCACATCGAGGGCTATACCGCCAAGTATCCGGAGCGCAAGCCCCAGAACTGACGACATTTGGCCAAACTGCCCGCGATCAGAAGAGGGGCCGCGGGCGTGTGAAAGGAGAGCAGCATGCTGTTCGATGTTTGGGGTAGCGATACCCTTATCCACTGGGCCGGATGGGCCATGGTCTTTATTGGCCTCATCGTGCTCAACGAGGTCGGCCGCCGCACCAAGCTGGGCGCGGCAATCATCTTTGGCGTGGCTCCGCTGGCCATGACCATCTACTGCGTCGCCATCGCCATCGGCGTTTCGCAGGGTGCCGAGTGGGCGCTCACCAACCCCACCCATGTGTACCAGAACAGCTGGTTCCACTACGCCAAGGTATACGCGGCGCTGGCCGGTTGCTGGGGCTTCATTGCCATTAAGTACCAGTGGGGCAAGATCGGCAAGGCGCATTGGTTCCGCGCGTGGCCGTTTGTGATCGTCGCCATCAACATCATGATCGCCGTCGTGTCCGACTTCGAGAGCGCATATCACTTCTTTGTCCTGGGCGAGTCCACTTGGGTCACCTCCGAAGGTACTACGCAGCTGGCCGGCTGGAACAACGTGTTCAACGGCATCGCCGGAATCATCAACATCTTCTGCATGACCGGTTGGTGGAGCGTCTACGCCTCCGAGGACAAGACCGACATGCTGTGGCCCGACATGACCTGGGTCTACATCATCGCCTACGACATCTGGAACTTCTGCTACACCTACAACTGCCTGCCCACCCACTCCTGGTTCTGCGGATTTGCGCTGCTGCTGGCGCCCACCGTCGCCGCCTTTATCTGGAACAAGGGAGGCTGGATCCAGAACCGCGCCTTTACGCTGGCCATTTGGTGCATGTTTGCCCAGGTGTTCCCGTACTTCCAGGAGGAGTCTATCTTTGTGACCCACTCCACGCTCGACCCCGCCGCTGCCACCGCGGTCTCCATCGCCGCGCTGGTCGCCAACATCGCCGCGATCATCTACGTCGTCTACCGTGCCAAGAAGCTCGGCCGCAATCCCTACAAGCAGGATGTCTTTGAGGGCACCAGCGACTGGGAGAAGGCTACCGCCCGCCGCGCCAAGGTGGATTACGCACACGCCGAGTAACATGCCCGGCGCACATGCCGCTTGAATGTGAAGTCGCCTGGCCGACTCCGCGCAATGCAACGTATTGCATGCCCCCGGAAAGCGATTTGTCCGCTTTCCGGGGGCTTTTTGCTGCGGCGCGCAGCCACGCACATATTCAAAACCTCTCGCACAGATAAAATCAGATTTCCAATTGCCTGACAGCTCTATATGACCCTGTTTTTGGGTACATTGTTGTCCCGATATTGAGCTTGGGGGATATATGAAAGATGAGACGATGGGCCAAGAGGATACGGCCCAAGATGCAGAAGCTTGCGCCGAGGCCTTGGAGAGCTTAGACCGGATTTCACTCGATGAGATTGCGTTTGACGATTCGGGCGTTGATGTGCAGGATGAGCCGGAAATCGAGGCGCAGCCCGATGATCAGGATGCAAAAGACGATGGCGCCGTGCCCACCGAAGTCGAGGCGGGGCACGAGGAATCCGAATGTGAGGCCGGCAACCAGCCCGAATCCGACACGGGCGAGGAAACCATCTTGCTCGACAGCTTGCCGCCCGAGGATTCGCTGACCCGCGAGCTTCCTGGCCTGGGTTCCGCACCAGCCGTGGACGAGACCGTCGCCATGGGCGATATTCCCCTGCCGTCCGTTCCCTCGGCACGCGAGGCCGAGGTTCGCCATCGCAAGATGTCGCCCAAGCGCCGCAATCTGTTGGTCGCCGGTGTCGTGGCCGTCGCGCTCGTCGCCGGCGGTGCAGGCTATGCTGCCTGGAACGGATATCAACAAGAGCAGGCTGCCACCGCCGCCGCCAATGCCCACACGATGATGTCGGTGCATATTGGCGTGCATGCCGCGGGGCTCGACTGTTCCGCCGGCTCTAAGATTCCCGTACAGGTGAGTGGCCAGGATTCTGACGGATCCTCCGTGAGCGAAACACTCTATGTTGACGAGCACGGCCGTGGCATCAAACTGCTACCCGGTGACTACACGCTCTCCATTGCCGCCTCCCCCATCGCGTCCGACGGCACCGTCTATACCGTGCCGACCACCAAGGCGCAGGTCACGATCAAGAGCGACGGACAGGACCTAAGCAGCCAGGCCGCCTTTAAGCTCAAGGTGCCTTCGGCCGACACGGTAACCGACGACCAGATCGATGCCGCCGCCAAATATGCCGAGGAGGGAGGCGCGAGCTCCGCCGCCACCGCCAAGGTGCTCCAGCAGGCGGCAACCGCGCGGCGCGACGCCGCCGTCAATGCCGTGAGCGCGCAAAAGGCACAGGCGGCCCGTGATGCCGACGCCCGTCACAAGGCAACCGACCTCTACCAGCTCGATATCCCCGTCGAGTGGTACGGCAAGGTCGAGACTTGGCAAAATGGCAGCACGCTATGCATCTATCTTGCCGGCGACAGCGATACGCCGATTGTGACGCTCGTCGCGGTGCGCGAGGGCGAGAGCTTTACGCCCGATGAGGGCGATACGGTTTTGGGTGCGGCCAATCTAGGCAACGGCTATACCGTCTACGCCAGCGGCCCCGTCTATCCGTACGTGGTGCCCCAGACCATCAACGGACGGACGCAGAATCCCGTGTCGACCTACCCCATGGACACGGCCATTGAGCTTGTCGAGCTCACGACCGGCAACCGCTATACCTATAGCCAGATCAAGAACGTGCTGGTCGGCAAAGACGGCAACGCAGACGCCGCGACCAAACTCGAGACCGACTACCTCGCGCAGATCCTGCTGCCGAGCATCAAAGCCCAGGACTAGCCTGGCGCAGCAAGGTGCTCCCCAACTGTGATGAAGGAGCCAGGAGGTCCTGACCCCACAGGTCCATAGATGATTAGGCAAGGAGCCACTTCCATGCGGGCATAACGTGTACCACACCGTGCTCGCATGGAATATCGGTCTGTTCATCCATGGTAACGATTGCCGACTCGCCAAGATCGAACTGGGCCATCGAGGCATCAAGCGCGGCAATTTCGCGCTCGCGCGTTTTCTCACTTGCCATATCCGCACTCACCTGAATCAGGCTATAAGTCCGCATGAGAAGCGCGTCCCCAGCCACAAAGTCCACCTCATGGCTTTTGCTCTTCTCTTTGATTAGCAGGCGGCAGACCGAGCCGGTCCTCACCGCGGGAGTCCTTCTTCTTAGCGCATTGAACACTGCGGTCTCGAGCCTCTGGCCCTGGTCCAATGCCGATGCGGGAGAGAATGCTCCAAACATCGCAGGGTCGACAGCGTAGACCTTAGACGCAGACCGCATGTTATTTGCCAGTGAACGCGTGAACTCCGGCACAGAAAATAACAGGTAGGCGTCCTCATAATACTCAAGTAAATCGCTGAGCGAATTACGACTGACGGGTATCTGTCTGCTCTTGAACTCGTTGTACACTTTGTTCACTGACAGCTCTCGTCCCGAAGATGCCATACACCGCGTCAAGAACAGCGATGCCAGGCGAGGGTTCCTGACGTCGTAACGTTCAACGACGTCCATGGCGACCGTTCGCGAAGCATATTCCTGTAACAGCTGAATCGCGTCTGCAGGCGTCTGCTCAAGTGTCGCGATGAATCCCCCTTGTTCAAGATACCCGATCAGATGATGTCGAAGCAGCGCTGCATCGCTCGGGGAAAAGGTCGCATCTGGCTCGGGAACGCTCCCCGTCTTATATCGAACGTATTCCGAAAAACTCAACGGAAAAAGCTCTCGCACAAGAGAACGACCCCTGAACTCGCTCTTAAGTTCTGAGGACAGCATCTTAGAAGAAGATCCCGTCACATAGACGGTCGCTTTCTCCGTATCGACTACACGCCGCAGAAACGCACCCCATTCGGGAATTTCTTGGATCTCGTCAAAGAAAATGTAAGCGCCCTCGGTTCGAGCAGCAGGATACAGCGCATAGAACGTGTCGAGCACGTCCGCCAGCAGCGATGGCTCATACGGGCGCAAGCGCTCATCCTCAAAATTGAAGTAAAGCATCCGGTCAAGCTCGACGCCCCGGCTCTGAAGCCGCCGCATCTCCTGATACAAGCGATACGTCTTTCCACAACGGCGGGCCCCCACAATCACATTTACGATGTTGTCGCGCTTTGGCTCCTGTGGGTTTCCTAGATCAAGGTCTCGCTCAAAGACCTGCGGAACCCCCTGCTGTTCAAAGTCCTTTATTTTCTGGGCGATCAAGTCGTTGAATGCCATCATTCTCCAATCTTGCTCTCTAGCTAATCAAAATTATAGCGATTCTTGATTAATTAGAGAGCAAGATTATGTCTGACTTGATTAACACTTAAGCAAGTTTTTTCACTATTACTGCTCGAAGGATGCCGAGTGGTTGAGAGGACAACCAAGCTCGAATGCGACTCCCTGGGCAGTCGATTTGGGACGGGACTTTTTTGACTACCCCGTCCCAGAAAATCATCGCCAAATTAGCTACTTGATGCAATTAGCGCCACGGGTCAGCTTCGAACATCGGCTCGCGCTCGGGGCGTCGATCGCTGTAGGGGTCGTAACCGTCATCGTCCTCGTTCTCGGCACGGATGTAAGGGTCGCGCGGCTTGGGCGCCGGTTTGGACGTGGGCCTGGGCGCCGGCGCGCTTGTCTTGATCTCGTCTTTCATCTGCATAGCTCCTTACATCGCATCCGTTCGGCATCATCGATTGTCGCACGAAAAAGGGCGGCGGACCCAATTGGATCCGCCGCCCTTGGCGTTTAGAGACGACTGGTAGTTTTTAAGGCATGCCCCAAAATCTACTCGTCGTCGGGGACCTCGTAGGTGGCTGCCGGGGTGTTGTCGCACACGACGGTAAAGCCGCCGTCCTTGTCGACATCGACCGTCACCTGATCGCCCTCGCGCACCGTGCCGTCGATGATGGCCGCCGCGATAGCATCCACGACCTCGCGCTGCACCAGACGCTTGAGCGGACGGGCACCGAACACGGGGTCCAGGCCGCCCACGGCGAGCAGCTGCTTGGCCGCCGGGGTGATGGCAAGCGTCATGCGCTCCTTGGCCAAACGCGCGCGGACATCGGCGAGCTGGATGTCGACGATCTTCTCGATCTGCGCCATGCCGAGCGGATGGAACACCACGATATCGTCGATACGGTTGAGGAACTCGGGGCGGAAGGTCTGAGCCATGGCGGTGTCGACCTGATGGCGCATCTCCTCCTCGTCCTTACCGGACAGATCGGCAATGGCCTTGGAGCCCACGTTGGACGTCATGATGATAATCGTGTTCTTGAAGGACACCTGGCGACCCTGGCCATCGGTCAGACGACCGTCGTCAAGCACCTGCAACAGCACGTTAAAGACATCCGGATGGGCCTTCTCCATCTCGTCGAGCAAGATCACGGAGTACGGACGACGGCGCACGGCCTCGGTAAGCTGACCGCCCTCGTCGTAGCCCACGTATCCCGGGGGCGCACCGATCAGACGCTGGACGCTGAACTTCTCCATGTACTCGGACATGTCGATACGCACGAGTGCGCGCTCGTCATCGAACAGGCACTCGGCCAGCGCCTTGGCGAGCTCGGTCTTGCCTACGCCGGTGGGGCCCAGGAAGAAGAAGCTACCGATGGGCTTGTCCGGGTCGGAGAGGCCCGCACGGCTGCGACGCACGGCCGCGGCCACAGCGGACACGGCCTCGTCCTGGCCGATGACGCGCTTATGCAGCTCGCCCTCCAAGCCCTTGAGCTTGTCGAGCTCGCCCTGCATCATCTTGGACACGGGCACGCCGGTCCAGGCGCTCACGACCTCGGCGATCTCATCGGAGGTCACCTGCTCGTTGAGGCCCTCGCCGTCCTGCTGCTTTTGTGCCTCGAGCGCAGCCTCGGAATCCTGAATCTGCTGCTGCAAACCCGGAATCACGGAGTAGCGCAGCTCGGACGCACGGCCCAGGTCGCCGTTGCGCGTCGCGCGCTCCTCTTCGCTTCTGGCCTCGTCGAGCTGCCCCTTAAGCTCCTGCACGTGGTCGATGGCGTTCTTCTGGTTGAGCCAGCCGGCCTTTTGCACGTTGAGCTTTTCTTGGACCTCGGCAATCTCTTGGCGCAGGGCCTCCAGACGCTCCTTGGAGGCGTCGTCGGTCTCCTTCATGAGCGCCTGCTCCTCAATCTGCAGCTGGGTGAGCTGACGCGTGGTGGCGTCGATCTCGACCGGCATGCTGTCGAGCTCCATGCGCAGGCGGCTTGCGGCCTCATCGACCAGGTCGATGGCCTTATCGGGCAGGAAGCGGTCGGCGATGTAGCGATCGGAGAGGTCGGCGGCCGCCACGAGCGCGCTATCGGTGATATGCACGCCGTGGAAGATCTCGTACTTCTCCTTGAGGCCACGCAGGATCGAGATGGTGTCCTCGACGGTGGGCTCGGAGACCATCACGGTCTGGAAACGACGGGCGAGTGCCGCATCCTTCTCGATGTACTTGCGATACTCGTCGAGCGTAGTCGCGCCGATTGCGTGCAAGTCGCCACGGGCGAGCGCCGGCTTCAGGATGTTACCGGCATCCATGGAGCCCTCGGTGGCGCCCGCGCCCACGATGGTGTGGAGCTCATCGATGAACAGGATGACCTTGCCCTCGGACTTTTGCACTTCCTTGAGCACAGCCTTCAAGCGGTCCTCGAACTCGCCGCGGTACTTGGCGCCGGCGACCAGCGCGCTCATGTCGAGCTCGATAAGGTCGCGGTCGCGCAGGGTGCTCGGCACGTCGCCGGCCACGATACGCTGGGCGATGCCCTCGACGATGGCCGTCTTGCCGACGCCCGGCTCACCGATGAGCACGGGGTTGTTCTTGGTGCGACGGGACAGGACCTGGATGGTACGACGAATCTCGTCGGTACGGCCGATGACCGGGTCGAGCTTGCCGGCGCGGGCAAGGTCGCAGATATTGCGGCCGTACTGTTCCAGTGCCTCAAACTGAGTCTTGTCCTCGGCAGACGTCACGCGGTCATCGCCACGCAGCTCCTCGTAGACCTGCTCGATGCGCTCCTTGGTGACGCCGGCGTCGCGCAGCACGCGACCCGCCTCGCCCTTGTCCTCGGCAAGAGCCATCAGCAGATGCTCAGTCACCACAAAGCTGTCGCCCATCTTGGTGGCCTTCTTCTCGGCCTTCTCGATGACGCGGACAAGCTCGTTGGACAGGCCCATCTGCTGACCCTCGCCCGAAACCTTGGGCGCGTGGTCGATGGCATCCTGTGTGGAACGTGCGAGCTGAGCTGGGTCAGCACCGATGCGCTCGATAATCACGGAGATATTGCGCTCGCCGGCACCGAGCAGGGCGGACAGCAGGTGAATCGGCTCCACCGCGCCAGCCTGCGCGTCGGCAGCCGTGCTCATGGCGGTCTGCAGCGCCTCGCGCGACGTCATTGCTAGCTTATCGATTCTCATGGAATCACCTCTCCTGGGGCGGCCGCCCTACGGGGCGGCTTCACGTTGTTCGAGAAGTATTGTTGCCAGCTTTGCGCGATCTTATACACAAATCTAAGTCTCTATATATAAGATTTTCTGAGTGATTGATGGATAGGGAGCAGGTGCGCTCACCCGCTACGGCCTCGTCCCCTTACTATCTCAATCTGTAACATCTAGCGGCTGTTTATGGCTCTAGATGTTACAGATCGAGACGAAATGACCAGCGGCACCCGTTTGTCTCAATCTGTAACATCTACTCGGCAAATAGAGCTCTACCTGTTACAGATTGAGACAAACAGAAGACACCCGAATCGAAAATCTAAATCTGTAACACCAGGCCCACTTTTAGCGGCCAAGATGTTACAGATCGAGACAAACAGAAACCACCACAAAGGTTCCCCAATGTGGTGGTTCTTGTGCGCTAGATTGCGCCGTACTCTTTGAGGAGCTTGGCAATGTCGGTGCCCTCGACCTTCTTGAGCACTTCTTTGAGTGCAATTCGCTCGACCATGGGCAGCTTCATGCTGGTGATGGGCTCACCGTCGCGTAGTTTAACGCTGCTCATAAGGAGGTCACGCACGTCAAAGACCGAACCCCAGACCTCGGGTACGCCGCGGTCGACATCGCAGAGCGTGTAGACGGCTTCCATGCCGGTGCGCATGGAGTACTCAGTCGTAAAGATCGTGTCACGCGGCGTCTCGGCAAACTGGCCCAAGAACGCGAAGTTCACGGCGCCATCGGGCACCACGTCGGGGCGGTCGCCTGCTTCACGCGGCATAAAGAAGGCGGTGATGTAGGGCATCATGACGGGCACGGTGTTGGCGTGATTTGCCGCCAGCTCAACAATCTTATCCTCGGGAACGCCCAGGTGATACAGCCATTCCTGGCAAATCTCCTCGCCGGTGCAGTCGCGCATGGCCTTCTTGACGTAGTTGCCGGGCTTGTCGGTAAACAGGCCATACACCCACACGCAAAGCTGGTCTTTGGGCTGATCGCGGAACTGCTGTTGGCGGTTGATCGTCCAGCTCATAAGCCAGCCCGAATCCTCGCAGGTCACAATGCCACCGGTCACGACGTGCCCGGTAAAGGGATCGCGATGGCAGATCTTTTGGATATAGGGCACAATCTCGCCGTCGAGCGTGGTGACCGTGGCGCTCATCCAGTTGCTCTTCTCGGGGTCACCGCAGAACTTGTCGGGATGACCAAAGCTCGGATCTTGCGCTGCGATACGACGCCACATGTCCCAACCGCCACCGGGGCGAATCGTCGGATCCCATGCGGCGGGCTTATCCTGCGCGCCGATCGTCGAGTTTTCCACACAGCCGCCGTTGGTGATAAAGACCAGGTCATCTTCAGTGAGGTCGATGTTCGAAATCTCGCCTGCATGCGTCACGGTGATGCGACGCGCGACCTTCTTGGTGCTCGTACTGTAGGGGTTGCGCGCAAAGGCGGCCTGCTGGATGCGCTGAATCGTGTCCTGGCCGGTGCCAGTGACGGCGCGGCGTGGACCCTCGCCGCCGCCCACCTCAAACACCACGTTTTCGACCTTGGTGTCAAAGTGGAACTGCGCGCCGTGCGCCTCGAGATAGCGCTGCATGGGCAGAATCATCGACTCGTACTGGTTGTAGCGGGTGAAGCGCAGGGCGCTAAAGTCGGGCAGACCCGCGATGTGGTGGATGTAGCGGCGGATATAGAGCTTCATCTCGAGCGCCGAGTGCCAGTTCTCAAAGGCGAACATGGTGCGCCAGTACATCCAGAAATTCGAGTTGAGCACCTCGTCGTCAAAGAAATCGGTGATGGGACGGTTCGCCAGCTCCTCGTCGGGCGTAAAGAACAGATCCATGATCTCGGTCGCTGCCTTGTCCGACAGGCCGAACTTGCCATCGGTGCCGCCGTCTTGGCCACGGTTCTTAGTCGAGCGGCACAGCGAGTAGTTGGGATCCTCCTTATTGAGCCAGTAGTACTCGTCGAGCACGGAGATGTCCGGATCTTCAATCGAGGGAATGGAGCGGAAAAGATCCCACATGACCTCAAAGTGGTTGTCCATCTCGCGGCCGCCGCGCATGACATAGCCCACGCCGGGGATGTCGGCACCATCGCAGGCGCCGCCCGCAACGGGGTCCTTTTCGAGGATATGGATGTGGCTTCCGGGCATTTGCGCATCGCGCACCAGATAGCAGGCTGCGGTAAGCGCGCCCAGGCCGGTGCCGATGATGTAGGCGCTCTTGTGGTCGATGCCCGCAGGCTTCTTGGGACGAGCAAAGGCTTCGTAGTTTCCACTTGAATAGTACATGGTTCCTCCTTGCTAACGAAGTTCGTTAACAAGCTTTTGCCCTGATCAACGCAGCCTAGCCGATACAAGATCGTCACCTTGTACGATTTTTAATCAACGGGGGCGGATTGTACAAATCTGCTTGGCTTTGGTCTCCCAAGGTCATGCCGGGCCGGGTTTCGGTTTGGGAAGTGGGCTTCGCTAACTTCCCAAACCGAAACCCGGCCCGGCATGACGCACTTGGCCGCTTTGCGCTCCAACGTGAAATAGTCAAAATCTCGCCAGCGCTGCGTCAATCTGGCCTTCGCATATTTTGGAAACGCGCTCGGCTACTGTGCTCGGGTCCTCGGCCATGCCTGCGGCAATCCAGTCGAGCATTACACCGATAAATGCATGTGCGAAAAAGCGGGACAGAAAGTCCTTGTCGCTTTGTGAGACGCTCTTGCCTGCGGCGTGCTCTTCGACCACGCCTTCGATCAGGTCGAATGTCACGGGCTGCAGAAAACGCTGGATGCGCTCGGCGCTCACACAGTGATAGACGTTCATGATAAAGGGCTTGTTGTCGCGCACCGCGAGCATGATGTTTTCCAGGCCCACCTGCCAGGTATCGGCCGTCTTGTTGTTGGCGAGCGCGCGGCCGGCGTCTTCCTCACATGCCCATTCAACCAGGTCGTAGATGTCCTGAAAGTGATAGTAGAACGTCATGCGGCTGACCCCGCAGTCCTCAGTGAGGTCCGCGATGGTGATCTTAGTCAGTGGCTTTTGAAGCAGTAGTCGCTTAAGAGAATCTTCCAACGCGCGCTTTGTCAGTTGTCCAGCCATTGCTCTCCCGCCATCAAAGTTGAATCAAGAAATATTCCCATGGTACCCCGCATGCAATCACCATCCACGAAGGGAACAGACACCTTTGTGGTGGTCGCGCTCTCTACTCTTTCGCCGAACCCGTGCTTCCCGATTCGGCGTTCCAGGGCATCTCATCCTCGAACAGCCATGTACGGGCAGATCCACTATCGCGTGCAGTCTGCGGGTCGGGTAAGCAGGTCTGTTTATAGGCATCTTGGATACACTTGCCCATAAAATCGTTGAGCTCGGTCTGGTCGCCCTCCATGACATAGGCGACATCGCCGTCCATGATGTAGATGCTCGGACCCTCATTGCCCTCGTAGCCCGGATCGTACGAAACATCACATAACTTGGCGCCATTCGTGGTGTCCAACTCGATGGACGAGCGGTATCCGCCAACCATGTCGTTCGCCTTTGCTCGATAGGACGCATATCCATACCAACGCTTGAAGGTTTTACCCTTGAGTAGCTCGGACGCCCTATCGATCAGGCTTGTATCCGTGGTATAGCGCATGGCCCCAAGCTGAATGCGCGGATAATTGCTAATTCCCAGCGCAGCCGGTTGCTCATCAAAATCAACAGTAATGGTCTCGGGCTTGTCGTCGCCGGTCAGAAGTTCGATAGATTGAATCACAGGCTTAACCACCGGTTCCGTCACCGCAGCAGGTAGCAATGCCATGCCGACAACGCCCGCGCCAACCACGGCGATCGCAAGCGCCAAGACAATCAATCCAATACGGGTTGAACGGCTCACGGCAAAACACCTCACAATACAAACCTGCGACGTGCGCTAATGATACCGCCAGCTAACACTATCACCAAAAGAAACCGTCCACTCCCCACCACCACGAAAGGGACAGGCCCTTTTGTGGTGGTTTTCGACTCTGGCGCTCAGCTGTCTCGATCCATAACATCTAGCTGCCGTTTTGGACCTCAGATGTTACAGATTGAGATGAAATGTTCAGCAGCTCCCGTTTATCTAAATCTGTAACAACTACTCGGCAAATAGAGGTCCACCTGTTACAGATTGAGATAAACCTCGGACACCACCAAGGCGCCCGTCCCCAATGCGGTGCTTCGACAAAAAGAAGCCGCCCCGATAACAGGGGCGGCATCAAGCAAGTCTATTTTCTATTTATTAGCGTCCCTCAAGACCCAACGAGAGCGTCGCGGTAGCCCCGGACACACCTTTCCCTCGGGCGGCCCTCGCGAAGCGCGTGAGCACGAGGGAAAGGTGTGTCCGGGGCGCACAGCAACGTTACTCGGCAGCGGCCTTGAACTTGTTGTAGTTGATCAGGCAGCCGGCCTTGATGATGGCGCGCTCCTCTGCCGTCATATCGGCAATGTAGAGCTCAATCTGCTCGACCGTACCATCGGCGCGCACCACGTAGGCGGCGATATCCTTCAGGTCGCCGTCGAGCGCGGCACGGATACCCGGCACGAAGACATAGTCGCCCACCTCAAAGTTGGGCTCCGCCTCCATCTGGAAGGGCACCATGCCCCAGTTCATCACGTTGGAGCGATAGCGCTTGGTGGCGTACTCGTGGACGATGTTGGCCAGGCCGCCGATCACGCGCTGGCAGCTCGCGGCCTGCTCGCGGGCAGAACCGTCACCGGGTTTCTTGGCATAGAGCATGGAGCCGTACTCAGTCGCCTTGGCATCGGCCGCGACACCGGCGCCGGCCAGTGCCTCAAACACACCGGCAAGCTCGCCATCGAGTGCTGCTAGGTCACCCGCGAACTCGCCGGCCACGCGGCGCTTCTCCACGGCGTCGACCTCCTTGGAACGGCCCACGTAGGCCGGGTCGCGGCGGCTGAGCGTAAACTCGGCCAGGCCCAGCGGGTTGGAGCGGAAGGAGCTCGTCTCGCCCGAGGGGATGAGCTCGTCGGTCGTAGTGACCGGGTCCATGATCTTGGAGCATACCTTGAGCAGGATGTCGTCGCCGAGCGGTTCCATCGCGGGCCACGGCTTAATGTTGGGGCCTTCGACCAGCTCGTCGGCAGGCTCGGCCTTGCCAAAGCCCCAGTACACACGCTTTTTGTACGGCGCGTCGTCAAAGGTGTACTCGCAGGCCTCGTCCCAAGTCTCCTCGGGCAGGTCGGTCGCCGGCGTCAGGACGCCGCCGTTGGCAGCCGTCGCCGCAATGGAGCGGGCGTCCATCAGGGCTACGGCGCTCAGCTGGCCATTACCCGGCTTGGAACCCTCGCGGTTGGGGAAGTTGCGCGTAGTGTGGCGGATCGAAAGGCCGTTGTTGGCGGGCGTGTCGCCAGCGCCGAAGCACGGACCGCAGAACGCCGTGCGCACGATCGCGCCGGCCTCCATAAGGTCGTAGATATAGCCGCGGCGTGTAAGCTCGAGCGCCACGGGCTGGCTCGTGGGGTAGACCGACAGCGAGAACTCGCCGCAGCCGGTGTTGGCGCCCTTGAGCACGCGGGCGGCCTGGACCACGGAGTCGTAGTTGCCGCCCGAGCAGCCGGCGATAACGCCCTGCTGCACGTGCAGCTTGCCGTCGACAATCTTGTCGAGCAGGCTAAAGTGCGTCTTGCCCTCGCCGATCTTGGCGGCCTCGAGCTCTGCCTCGTGAAGGATGTCCTCGAGGTTCTCGTTAAGCTCGTCGATCTCAAAGCCGTTGGAAGGGTGGAACGGCAGCGCAATCATGGGCTTGATGCTCGACAGATCGACCTCGACGCAGCCGTCGTAGTAGGCAACATCGGCGGGCTTGAGCTCGCGGTAGTCGTCGCCACGTCCGTGCATGGTCAAAAACGCATGCGTGTCCTCGTCGGTGGCCCAGATGCTCGACAGGCAGGTGGTCTCGGTGGTCATGACATCGACGCCGTTGCGGTAATCGGTCGTCATGCTCGCGATGCCCGGGCCCACAAACTCCATAACCTTGTTCTTGACGTAGCCCTTGGCAAAGACGGCGCGGATGATGGCGAGTGCCACGTCGTGCGGGCCGACGCCGGGGCGCGGGGCACCCGTGAGGTAGATGGCCACAACGCCGGGGTAGGCGACATCGTAGGTATCGCGCAGCAGCTGCTTTGCCAGCTCGCCACCGCCCTCGCCCACGGCCATGGTGCCCAGAGCGCCGTAGCGGGTGTGCGAGTCGGAACCCAGGATCATCTTGCCGCAGCCCGCGAAGTTCTCGCGCATAAAGGAGTGGATGACAGCGATGTGCGGCGGAACGAAGATGCCGCCGTACTTCTTGGCCGCAGAAAGGCCAAAGACGTGGTCATCCTCGTTGATGGTGCCGCCCACGGCGCACAGCGAGTTATGGCAGTTGGTGAGCACGTAGGGCAGCGGGAACTGCTCCATGCCCGAGGCGCGCGCCGTCTGGATGATGCCGACGAAGGTGATGTCGTGGCTCGCCATGGCGTCGAAGCGAATCTTGAGCGCCTCGGGATCGCCGGACGTGTTGTGTGCTTGAAGGATCGAATACGCGATGGTGCCGCGCTTGGCATCCTCGGGCGTCTGCGTAATACCGCGCTCGGCAGCCTCGGCCGCAGGCACAACCTCGCTGCCGCCGCGCAGGTAGATGCCGTCCTCGTACAGCTTGACCATACTGTCTCCCACTCTGCCCAAAAGATTTGGGCGCATAGCATACATTCGTTCAATATCGTGCCATAGAACGGTTGCGAGTGGGTTACGAATCTACACGTTCACTTTATCTCGGTAAAGCGTAGGACGAGCGCCTTGCATCACTCTCCTGACAAGGAGTGTCCCAAAGTGCCGGCACAAAAGGAACGTCCCCAAGTGCCAGCCAAAGCGACGTCGCAGGTTGAGGACGGACAGCGAGCGACGTCCAGAGCGAACAAGTTGGCATGAAAAAGGCAAGGCATAGACCTTCTGGTCATGCCTTGCCTTTTGAATGACAAATTGTCGCTCTGGACGTCGCGCAGCGTCGAGCCGTTACGCCGTTCGGCAGAACGGCGTAACCTACAGATCCCCGCCTGCGCCCAAAAGTTTGCGCATGACCTGTTCGGGGTTAACCGAGCCATCGCGCGGGGCCAGGGCAGTGATCTTCTTCTGCATCTTGTACTCGTGCAGCTCGTCCTCGAGCTGGCGCACGCGGGCGCGGAGCTTTTCGTTCTCGCGCTCGCGCTCCTCGGCACGCTCCTTCATATCGAGGATGCGCACCACGCCGGCAAGGTTGATGCCCTCGTCGGTCAGCTGGTTGATGAGCTCCAGGCGCTCGATATCGGCACGCGAATACAGACGCGTGTTGCCGCCCGAGCGCTGGGGGTTCACCAGGCCCTTGGACTCGTAGACGCGCAGAGTCTGCGGGTGCATGCCGGTCAACTCGGCCGCCACGCTGATCATGTACAGCGGTTTGTTCCTATTGTCCTCGGCCATGCTACCTGACCCCTTTCCGTCTCGTTATCGTCCATCATAAGCCCGCGGGCGCGGGTGTGCGCCACGACCGCCCTAGTACGTTGCCTTGTAACGGTTGACCTTCTCGCGATAATCGCGCGTGTCGGCCTCGCGCAGCTTGGTCATGGCATCGCGCTCGTCATCGGATAGGTTCGTGGGGACCTGCACCTTGATCTCGACGAGCAGCGCGCCTGTGCGGCCACGGTGCTTAACGTCGGGCGCCCCCATTTCCTTAAAGCGGAACTTCTTGCCCGTCTGGGTACCCGCGGGCACCTTCAGACGAACCGTCGCACCGCCGGGCGTCGGCACGTCCACCGTGCAGCCGAGCGCCGCCTCATAGACCGAGACCGGTACCTCCATGGTCACGTCGGCACCTTTACGCTTAAACAGTGGATGCTCCTCTACGTGCGTGGTCACGACCAGGTCGCCGCGCTCGCCGCCGGCAACGCCATACTCGCCGCGACGCTTGTAGCGCAGCTTGCCGCCGTCGACCGCACCCGCAGGCACCGAGACCGTGATGGTCTGCTGCTCGCCCGTCGAGGGAATGCGGTAGGTGACCTTGTGCGTCACGCCGCGAAACGCGTCCTCGGCCGTCACGTCGACAGTCAGCGACAGGTCGCCGCCCTTGCGAGCACGGCTGCGGCCAGCGCCGGCACCGGCAGCGCCCGCAGCCCCGGCAAAGCCCGAGCCCCAATCGCTGCCCCAAGCGCCGTTGCCGCTAAAGATGCTGTCGAAGATATCGCCCCAGCCGCTGGCGCCCGCGCCGGCACCGTAGCCGCCGCCATACGCGCCGCCCGCGCCCGGCATGCCGCCAAACATGAGCATCTGGTCGTACTCTTTGCGCTTCTTCTCGTCCGAAAGTGTCTCGTAGGCCTCGCTGATCTCCTTGAACTTGGCTTCGTCGCCGCCGGCATCGGGGTGATATTTTTGCGCGAGCTTACGAAACGCGCTCTTGATCTCTTTGTCGGAGGCGCTCTTGGATACGCCCAGGATGTCATAGAAGGTTTTGCCTGCAGCCATCGTAGCTCCTCTCCTGTTACGTCCGCCGCCTCTGCGGACGACGGCTCATGCTTTCATATGGCACTAGGCCAGAAAGGGCCCCGGGTGTTGCCCCGGGGCCCTTCTCAATTACTCATCGGTGCTCTCGGCCGTATCGGCCGCAGCATCCTCGGGCGCCGCTTCAGGCTCCGGTGCGGGGCGCTTCTCGCCACCATAGGTCACCGTCACCATCGCGGACCGCAGAATGCGATCCGCCATGCGATAGCCCTTCTGGTACACGTCGTTGACGGTCTCGTCGTACTGCGATGCGTCCTCGACGCGGCCCACGGCCTGGTGCTCGAGCGGATCGAACGCCTCGCCCTTGGGGTCGATGGGCTCAACGCCCTCATGCGCAAACACGTCGAGCAGCTTGGCATGTACCGCGTCAACGCCATCGACGAACTGCTTAAAGTCGTCGGCAAGCTCCTGGCTGCGGGCATGGTCGATCGCGCGCTCGATATCGTCGACCACCGGCAACAGCGCAGTGACGAGCTTCTCGGTCGCGCGCTCGCGCTCGGCGATACGCTCGTTGGCGGTGCGGCGACGGAAGTTCTCCCAGTCGGCCTGCAGACGGGCGGTGCGCTCGGTGGCGTCCTTTGCCTTGTCCTCGGCGGCCTTCTGAGCCTCTGCCGCAGCATCGAGCTCGTTGCGCACGTCGGCAAGCTCCTTTTGGGCCTGCTCGAACTTGAGCTTAAAGTCGTTGTCGGCGGCTTCCTCACCGGCGCGGATAGCAGCTTCCACCATCTCGTCCTCGGTCATCGTCGCCTCCTTGTTGGAATCCTCTACCTGGTTCTCGGCAGCCTCGGCGGCCGGGGCCTCGTTGGCCTCGGTATCGTCAACGGCCTCTACGGGAATCTTCACGTCCTTCTCCTCAGAGTCAACGGGGGCGGCGCCAGCGGCGGCCGCCTCCGTGCGAGCTTTACGGGCGGACATGATTATTTGTCCTCGTCGTCCACAACCTCGTAGTCGGCGTCGACAACGTCATCGTCGGCAGGCTGGGCGCCAGCGGCACCGTCGGTCTGCTGCTGAGCGTCGGCGTAGACAACCTGGGCCAGCTCGTAGGCCACGGACTGCAGGGACTCGCCGGCGGCCTTGATAGCCTCGACGTCAGAGCCCTCGAGCGCCTTCTTAGCGTCGGCGATAGCGGCTTCGGCCTTGGACTTCACGTCGGCGGAAACCTTGTCGCCCAGCTCGTTGAGGGTCTGCTCGGTGGAGTAGCACAGGCTGTCAGTCTGGTTGCGGACCTCGACCTCTTCCTTCTGCTTCTTGTCCTCCTCGGCATGAGCCTCGGCATCCTTGACCATACGATCGACTTCGTCGTCGGACAGAGCGGTGGAGCCGGAAATGGTGATCTGCTGCTCCTTGCCGGTGCCCTTGTCCTTCGCGGAGACCTTGACGATGCCGTTGGCGTCGATGTCGAAGGTGACCTCGATCTGCGGCACGCCGCGGCGGGCAGCCGGGATACCGGTCAGCTGGAACTTACCGAGCGACTTGTTGTCGCGGGCAAGCTCGCGCTCGCCCTGGAGCACGTTGATCTCGACGCTGGTCTGGTTGTCGGCAGCGGTGGAGTAGACCTCGGTCTTGGAGGTCGGGATCGTGGTGTTGCGGTCGATCATCTTGGTCATGATGCCGCCCATGGTCTCGACACCCAGCGACAGCGGGGTAACGTCGAGCAGCAGGATGCCCTCGACGTCGCCGGTGAGCACGCCGCCCTGGACGGCAGCGCCGTCGGCAACGACCTCGTCGGGGTTCACGGACATGTTGGGCTGCTTGCCGGTCATGGTCTTGACGAGCTCCTGGACGGCGGGCATACGGGTGGAGCCGCCGACGAGAATGACCTCGGTCAGATCAGAGAGCTTAAGCTTGGCGTCGCGCAGGGCGTTGGTGACAGGCTGCTTGCAGCGCTCGAGCAGGTCGCGGGTGATCTTCTCGAACTCGGCGCGGGTCAGCGTGTAGTTGAGGTGCAGCGGGCCGGACTGGTTCATGGTAATGAACGGCAGGTTGATGGTGGTCTGCTGGGCGGCGGAGAGCTCCTTCTTGGCGTTCTCGGCAGCCTCCTTCAGACGCTGCAGGGCCATGGGGTCCTGACGCAGGTCGACGCCGTTCTCCTGCTGGAACTTGTCGGCCATCCAGTCGATGACGCGCTGATCCCAGTCATCGCCACCCAGGTGGTTGTCGCCCGAGGTGGACAGAACCTCAAACACGCCGTCGGCGAGGTCGAGGATGGAGACGTCGAAGGTACCACCGCCCAAGTCGAAGACCAGGATGCGCTGGTCGGTGCCCTGCTTGTCCAAGCCATAGGCAAGAGCAGCAGCGGTCGGCTCGTTGACGATACGCTTGACGTTGAGGCCGGCGATCTTACCGGCGTCCTTGGTGGCCTGACGCTGGGCGTCGTTGAAGTAGGCCGGGACGGTGATGACGGCGTCGGTGACGGTCTCGCCCAGATACTTCTCGGCGTCGGCCTTCATCTTTGCGAGCGTCATGGCGCTCACCTGCTCGGCGGTGTAATCCTTGCCCTCGATGTCGACGACGGCACGGCCACCCTGGCCCTCCTTGACCTCATACGGCACGGTCTTGATCTCGGAGGTGCACTCGGAGTACTTGCGGCCCATGAAGCGCTTGATGGAGAACACGGTGTTCTTGGGGTTGGTGACCGCCTGGTTCTTAGCGGCCTTGCCCACAACGCGGTCGCCGTCGGCACGGAAGCCCACGACAGACGGGGTGGTGCGGTCGCCCTCGGCGTTCACGATAATGGTCGGAGAACCGCCCTCGAGAACGGCCATTGCGGAGTTAGTAGTACCAAGGTCGATACCAAGAATCTTGCCCATTAGAAATTCCCTCTCTCTTGTGCGTTTGCACCGGCTCGGCGGTCTGCCGAGCGGTGCTTCGGCTTGTCTTTCAGGATGTAGTGTATCCCCTTATGGGCCGGAATATACAAAATCTAAGTCAATTCATATAAGATTTCTTATTGCTGAGAGTTTAGGTTCTTAAATGCGCAGGTAGATGCGCTGATTGAGTTCTCGGCAAATCTATCGAGATCTATGTAGAGATGGCTGAGGTTTGCGTCCGGGGGTGCTTGGGGCCGTTTTGCGGAAAGCTCGTCCCGGTTTGAGCGTGGATTCCGGGTCGCAGTTTCCTCTAGCGGTCCAACCGGAAACTGCGACCCGGTTTTCGGCCAAATAACGGGATGCCCTTTCCGCAGGCGCGCTCAATAGCTCAATATTTCAAGTCACCTTTAGCTAACATTTTCGCAGCTCAACGGCCCCACCTGCGCGTTTTTAGTAAACCTTGGCATACTCGGCGAACGGTATGAAGATACCGGCCAGAGGGTATTGCAAACGGTCGCTCCCGTGGTATGTTTTTGCCCGAATCAAACCGGCGCGCATCGTCTGTAGCGTCGGTCAACAGAGAGGAAACTACCATGGCTCATCCCGTAATTGATGCCGACGAGTGCATCGCTTGTGGCGTTTGCGTCGACTCCTGCCCCGCTGGCGTTCTGGAGCTCCAAGACGTCGCTACCGTCGCTGACGAGGACTCCTGCGTCGCCTGTGGCGCTTGCCAGGACGCTTGCCCCGCTGGCGCGATCACCGAGATCGTCGAGGAGTAACAACTCCCCCACTTGCACATTCAAAAGTACACCGTGCACAAAAAGGAGGCCTCCGCATCGCCGCGGAGGCCTTCTTTTGCATTCGTGGGCAGCTAATTGGGGACGGTGTCGGGCTAGGACAAATCATCCTCGTAGGGCATTAAATCGGCTAGGTAGCCTTTCTCCTTGAGCATGGCCTCGATCTCGTCGAGGGCCTGTTCGTCCTCCGCCGCAATGCGATGGAAGTGATAGCCGCTCGTCACCGTTAGCAGCGGAAAGCTCTTGCCGCTCTCGATATCGCGCAGATAGCGCTCGACATCGCGGCGGTTGCGGATGTCCAGGTCGGCCGTGATCTTGCCGTACACACGATGGTTGACGATCACGTTGAGCACGGCGCCACCCGCGTCGACGATACTCGTAAGCTCGTCGCCCGCCTGCTCCACGCTGTGGCGCACCTTAACAAGACGCGTGGGCACGGCGGGGCTACTCGCGGCTTCCTGCAGCACGTAGCCGCGGTTGGTCGCCACGATATCGTGCCCATCGGCGCGCAGCAGGGCGATGTCCTGCACCACGACCTGGCGGCTCACACCCACCTCGCGGGCAAGCGCGCTGCCCGATACGGGCCCCTTGGCCCCCTCGAGCACGGCCATGATGGCACGGCGACGCTCGCGGGCGTTCATTATTTACCGTCCAGCAGACGCAGGTGCTTAAGCGAGAGGTCGAGGATCGGCGCAGAGTGTGTCAGGGCGCCCGAGCTAATATAGTCGACACCCAGATCGGCCAGGGCGCGAATGTTGCTGGCGTCCACGTTGCCCGAGCACTCGGTCTTAGCGCGACCGGCGATAAGCTCGATGGCGGCGGCCATGTCGTCATGGGTCATGTTGTCGAGCATGATAATGTCGGCACCGGCCTCCGCGGCTTCGCGCACCATGTCCAGGTTCTCGCACTCAATCTCGACCGTCGTGGTAAACGATGCATGGGCGCGCGCCATCTCGATCGCGCGCGTCACGCCACCGGCGGCATCGATGTGGTTGTCCTTGAGCATGACGGCCGTCGACAGGTTGTAACGGTGGTTGCTGCCGCCGCCGATCTCAACCGCCGCCTTCTCAAACACGCGCATGCCCGGCGTGGTCTTGCGCGTATCGACAAGCACGGTCTTGGTGCCCTCGAGCGCAGCCGCCATCCGATGCGTGTAGGTAGCGATACCGCTCATGCGCTGCAGATAGTTGAGCGCCACGCGCTCGCCTGAAAGCAGCACGCGCGCATCGCCGCGCACCTGACCCACATGGTCGCCGGCGTGCACCTCGTCGCCATCGGCAACGTCGAGCAGCACCGAGCTCTGCGAATCCAGCAGCTCAAAGGTGCGGGCAAACACATCCAAGCCAGCGATGATGCCGTCGGCCTTGGCGATAAGCTCCACCGTGGCGGGACGCGCCGTGGGGCACACGCTCGCCGTGCTCACGTCCTCAAACGTAATGTCCTCGCGCAGAGCCTGCAGAATCAGATCATCGACGACGAGCTTCATGGTAATGGGATTCATGGTCTACTCCTCCACGGCCTGCGTGCCGGCGGCACGGGCCAAATCATCGATTGCCAGGGTATCGGCGCTCAGGGCGCGATGACGGCCATCGAGCGCGGGATCGCCCGCCTGCTCCACGGCCAGCGACTCGCCGGTACGCATGTACCACGCGGCGCGACGACCCCAGACCAGCGCCTCGAGCAGGCTGTTTGATGCAAGGCGGTTCTTGCCGTGAACGCCGTTGCAAGCCGTCTCGCCCGCGGCGTAGAGCCCGGGCATCGAGGTGCGGCCGTCCTTGTCGACCCACACGCCGCCCATAAAGTAGTGCTGCGTGGGCGTGACGGGGATGGGCTCGTCCAAGATGTCGCGACCGTCCTCAAGGCAGCGCGCGCGGATGTTGGCGAAGTGCCCAGTCACCACATCGCGCTCGACGGGGGCAAAGCTCAGCCACTCGTGCTCGGTGCCATCCTGCTTCATCTGCTCGCGGATAGCGGCGGCGACCACGTCGCGCGGCTGCAGCTCGTCGGTAAAGCGCTCGCCGGCGGCGTTGAGCAGAATCGCGCCCTCGCCGCGGCAACTCTCGCTGATCAGGAAGGTACGGCCCGGCTGCGGCGAAAACAGGCCCGTAGGGTGGATCTGCACGTAGTCCAGGTGCTCCATCGTGATGCCGTGCTCCTGCGCAATGTAGCAGGCGTCACCGGTGAGCTGCGGGTAGTTGGTGGAATGATCGTACACGCCGCCGATGCCACCCGTCGCCCACAGCGTATGGCGAGCATGAATCTCAAACGGCTCGCCGGCATGCACGCCCTCGACGGCGTTTGCGAGCTCGTCGGCGGGGCGGACCGAATCGCCCTCGTCCACGGCAACAGCGACGACACCAGTGCACACCGCGGCCCCATCGCGCTCGGCCGTCAGGATGTCGGTCATGGCCACGTGCTCAAGAATCTGCACGTTGTCCAGCTTGCGGACAGCCTGGAGCAGCTTGGTCGTGATCTCCTTGCCCGTAATGTCGGCATGGAAGGCGATGCGCGGGCGGCTGTGCGCGCCCTCGCGGGTAAAGTCGAGGCCGCCATCGGCCTTGCGCTCAAAGTCCACGCCCATCGCCAGCAGGTCGTTGATGACCGAGCGGCTCGAGCGGATCATGATGTCTACGCTCTCGCGGCGGTTCTCGTAGTGGCCGGCGTGCATGGTGTCCTCAAAGAAGGCATCGTAGTCTGAACCCTCGGGCAGCACGCAGATGCCACCCTGCGCGAGCATTGAATCGCACTCGTCGACCGCGCCCTTGGAGAGCATGATCACGCGCGTGCTCGTCGGCAGATTGAGGGCCGCGTACAGGCCCGCCACGCCGCAACCGGCAATGACGACGTCGCACTCCATGCCGGGGTATTGTTTGGTTTCCACAGGAATCCTCTCCCTTGAATGTGGCATAAGGGACCATCCCTCATGCCACATTGTTCTAGCGCGCCGCGTACTCGAGCATGCGGTCGAGCGTAAGTTTTGCCTGGTCGGCGGCCTTGTCCGACACGCCGATCTGCACCTCGCCCTCGCCCGTCTCCAGGCAGCGCACGAGCTTTTCGAGCGTGATGAGGTCCATGTTGACGCAGGTGGGCTGCACCGCGGGGAAGTAGAACTTCTTGCCGGTGCCCTGGCAGCGGCGCTCGAGCTCGTAGAGCACGCCGCGGACCGTCACGATAATGAACTCGCTCGCGTCGGACTCCTCGGCATACTTGATGATGCCGGCGGTGGAGCCGATGTAGTCGGCCTCGGCCAGGACGTCGGCCTTGCACTCGGGGTGCGCCAGCACGAGCGCGTCGGGGTGCGCCTCCTGCGCGTCGACGATCTGCTCGACGGTGATGATGTGATGACGCGGGCAGTAGCCCTTGTTGAGCATGACGTGCTTTTGCGGCACCTGCTCGGCTACGAATCGACCGAGGTTTTGGTCGGGAACGAACAAGACGTGCTGCTGCGGCAGCTCGGACACGATCTTGACGGCGTTGGAGCTGGTGACGCACACGTCGCTCCAGCTCTTGATCTCGACCGTGGAGTTAACGTAGCACACCACGGCAAGGTCGTCGCCGTACTCGGCGCGGGCGGCGTCGACCGTCTCGCGCTTGACCATATGAGCCATGGGACAATCCGCGCCCGGCTCGGGCAGCAGCACGGTCTTGGTGGGGTTGAGCAGCTTGGCGCTCTCGCCCATAAACTCCACGCCGCACAACACGATGGTCTGCTGCGGCAGGCTTTTGGCGAGCTTTGCCAGGTAGAAGCTATCGCCGACGTAATCGGCAACGGCTTGAACCTCGGGCGCCACGTAATAGTGCGCCAGGATCACCGCGTCACGTTGGGTTTTTAGTTGATGAATGGCCTCGACGAGCTCTGCGGGCACCAGTGCCGCACGCTCCGTTGCCGTCGTTGCCGATGCCAGGCCGGCCGCGATATCGCGTGCAAGCTCCGACGCATCCATGTTCGCGCTCTGTGCCATCAAGGCCCCTCTCTTTTGGCGAATCTTGGGGCTTTAGTATGACACCTAGGTTTACAGCTGACAAGACAGCTGTAAACCTAGGTGTAAAGTTGAAATAAAGATTCAATCATGCGGCAAGTCCATTTTCGAACTGGCAAGCTGAGGATAGCCGGGCTTTCGATAGCGCAGGAGGCATCTTTCGCCACCGCAACACCGCTTGGCGCGAGCTGCACGCCGTGGGGCGCAAACGGTCCGCACCCCCGCAAGCGGCGCGTGCCCGATGTGGCAAAATCGAACTACTTAAGGGGGCCGAATGCTCAAGATTATTGCCTGCGACGATGATGTCGCTTTTCTAGATAGACTGCACCGGACGATCGACCGTTGGTCGACCGAGACGGGCACGGCGGTCGATGTTGCGCTCGTCACGCGCGGCGAGGACCTGCTGGCCCGCCATGCCGCATCGCGCGCCGGCATCATTCTGCTCGACATGATTATGCCGCTCGTCAACGGCATGGACACCGCGCGGGAGCTGCGCCAATCCGACACCGCCGTGCGCCTGGTGTTTCTCACCTCGTCGCCCGAGTTCGCACTGGAGTCCTACGAGGTCCGCGCCTTCGACTACCTGCTCAAGCCCGTGACTTACGAGCGCCTGGCGCAGCTACTCGACGAGCTTTCGAGCATGCGCCCGGCGGCAACCGACGAGCTCGTGATCAAAACGTCCTTTGGCTACCACGCCCTGCGCCTGTCCGACATCGAATATGCCGAGGCGCGCAACAAGCACGTGGTCTTCCGTCTGCGCGACGGACGCGATATCGAGGCACTCGAGTCGTTCCGCAGCGTCAAGGACCGTTTGGCGCAAAATGCTACCTTCTTTAAATGCCACCGTAGCTACCAGATCAACTTGCGCAACATCGACCACTTCGATCGCACGGACATCGTCATGCGCTCCGGCGCGTGCATTCCGCTGTCGCGCAGCAGCAAGCAGGGGTTCCAAGACGCCTACATTGCGGTGCGCTTCGAGGGCGGGAGGCGCTGATGATCTCCTCGGTCGAAATGGTCCTTTGGGCAATCCACCACGCCACAACGCTGCTCTTTGGCGTCTTTGCCTCGGCGGCGCTGTGCGGCGTCGAAATCAACCGACGCCACGCGCTTGAGCTGCTGGGAGTCGGCGTCGTGACCGGCACCGCCTTCTCAATCGCCAATGTCGTTGGCGGAGAGCTTTTTGCCCGTCAGGTCTATCCGCTCGTCGTGCACCTGCCGCTTACCGTCTACCTGCGTGCGCTACCGCCTGAGCCCGCTGCTCGCGGCATTGGGCGTCACCAGCGCCTATCTGAGCTGCCAGTTCAGCAACTGGATGGGCATCGCCGCCTTTGCCGCGACCGATTCTCAGATCGCGTACTATCTGGCACGCATCGCTACCACGCTCGGCATCTCTGCCGTCCTGCTGCATTGGGCCGGCGACATTGGACCCCGCCTGGCGATTAAAAGCCCCACCGAGCTGGGCATCCTTTTAATCCTGCCGCTCATCTATTACATCTTTGACTACGCCACGAACGTCTACACCACGCTGTTCCACTCGGGCTCGGTGGTGACGGTTGAGTTTTTGGCATTTGCGCTCTGTGCCTTCTATCTTATGTTTCTTGCCGTTTACCTGCGCGAATACGAAGAAAAGGAAACCGCCGAGCGAGAGCGTTGGATGCTCGAAACCCGCGACAGCGCCGCCATCAAAGAGCTCGAGGCTTGGCGTCAATCTGGGCGCGAGCTGTCGATTCTTCGCCACGATATGCGCCACTTCCTACGCGGCCTGGCCGCTTTAATTGAGGAGGGCCACACCGACGAGGCGCTCAAACGCATCGACGAACTCTGTGAAGCCGGCGACCGCACCGCCGTACGCCGCTTCTGCGCCAACGAAACCGTAAACATCGCGCTTTCGTCATTCAACTCGGATGATATCAATAGAAACGGCATTACCGCCAACCTGCGCGCCGCCGTACCCGAAACCGTCCACGTAGGTGACGCCGACCTGTTTAGCGTGCTCTCAAATGCCTTGGAAAAGGCTATCACCGCCGCAAGCGCCGCACCCCAAGGAAAGCGATTCGTCGACTTTGACCTGCGATTTGAGGACGGTCAGCTGCTGCTGTTAGTTTCCAACACGTTTGACCGCGCGCCGCGCATGGTCGACGGCATGCCCGTAGCCGCGCACACCGGGCACGGCTTTGGAACCAAGAGCATTAAGCTTGCCGTCGAACGCATGAACGGCAACTGCCAGTTCCGCATTAACGGCGATCGGTTTGAGCTGCGCGCTGTGATGTAAGGGCGCGGGCACGACGGATTTGCGTTCCGCGGGTGCGGCTCGCCCGCTCGAGGTCGTTTGTCGGCGCGGGCTCGCTACAGCGGCGCGGCCGCCGGAGTCAGCTGCTTGATGTAGGCCCACATACGCTGCTTAGCGGCCTTGTCGGCGAGTGCCGCTTCAAAGCCGTCGAGCGCGAGCACGCGGCGGCCCTGCACATGGGCGACCAGGCCGGGCTTGAGCATGGCGGTGTCGAAGTCATCGATCGCCACGAGCATATCGGCGTAGGTCTCGCGCATGGCGTCAGCCGCGTTGTTGTCGAGCAGTAGCACCGCCTCGGGGTCCAAGGCCTCAAGCGCCTCGCGGAACAGCTCGCACGGCAGAGTCTCGCCCACCGCGACCGCTCCGTCACCCACGCCGGCGACGCTTGCCAGCACGCAAAAATCCTCGGGCGCGTAGCCGATGGCCCCAAGCGCCTTGCGCAACGCCGCGCCATCCGGGCCGGCGGCAAGCTCGCCACCCGAACGCTCGGCCTCGTCCAAATCGCCTTTGACCAGTACGATCGGCGAGCACGCGTTGCCCACGATGCGCACGCCACGGACCGCAAGCGATGAGAGCTCCTGCTCGGCCGCCTGGGCGATGGCTTCTTTTTTCTGGCTTTGTGACGTGGACATGCGCTCTCCAATCGTTTGCGTGCCCACCATTATATAAAAGAGCTGCCCGCGAGTGGTTGCTTTGCGGGCGGCTGGGTATAAGCACGGTCGTACTGAGTTTTACGCGGCCGAGCCGCATCGCATTATGGAGGTCACCATGGCTGACATTAAGCAGATTACCCCCGAGAACTTCGATTCCATCGTTAACGACAGCCTGCCCGTGCTGGTCGATTTTTGGGCACCGTGGTGCGGGCCCTGTCGGTCCCTCTCGCCCGTCGTTGACGAGGTTGCCGATGAGCTGGCGGGCAAGCTTGCCGTTGCCAAATGCAACGTCGACGACAACCAGGACCTGGCCATGAAGTATGGCGTCATGAGCATCCCCACGCTGATTGTGTTTAAGAACGGCGAGGAGATTGACCGCTCGGTTGGCGCTCTGCCCAAGGCGAGGCTGCAGGCGCTGCTGGAAAAGCATCTGTAATACGCTTGTTACTTACCCGCCGTCCATGAGCGGTTTTGCACCGCTCGCCGGACTGCCGGATGCGGCGCGTGCGACCACGGATAGTATGGTAGTTACAAACAGCCCCCAGTGAACGGGTGCGAGTCGCACAGACTCGCACCCGTTTAATATGAGAAAGCCATTGTCAATAGGCGTGTTTGTTCGAGCCCGGTTTTAAACCGGGCTTTTTCGTTTCCCGTCGGGAGGGCCCGCGCACGCTGCACGTTTAGTCGACGCTTGCCTGGCAAGCTAATATCCGCGGGCTCTTGCGGGCGCGCTGCCGGCGGTCAGCCCGGTATGTCCGCGCACCCCACCGCATTTCGATTCTCCGTCCGGCGCGCTCGTCCGAAACCAGTCTTGTTCACGGGCGCGGCCCTTGGGCTGCCCAAAAAGGGTTCGTGAACGCGCGCCGGCGATGCGTCGAGGCGCGGGCCCTCCCAGCGGGAGGCTTGTTGTCCGACGGGGTCAGCCGAGGGTCCCCTCCGCCCGGCACCCGATCTCCCAGACCCAGCAGGCGAGCTCGCGCGCGACGGCGGCGTTTGCCTTGCACGGGCTCTTGCCCGCCGCCGCCAGCGCCTCGCGGCGGCGGCAGAGCCTGGCGGTGCAGTCGTCGGCGCGCGCCCGGATCGCCGCGGGGACGTCCGCGCCGGGCGCCGGGGCCTTCGGGCGGGGCGTGCACGTCAGGTAGTGCCACGCCGACTCCACCAGTGCCGTCCTGGCGAGCCGGTTGCCCGTCTTGGTTATCCCGCCGCGCCGCTCGGTCTCGCCGCTCGAGCGCTCCGACGGGATCAGCCCGCACCAGCTCGCGAAGGCCGGGGCCGTCCGGAACCTCGTGAAGGAGCCCGCCTCGGCTGCGAGCCTGAAGGCCGTCAGTGTGTCGATTCCCTTGATGCAGGAGAGCGCCTCGACGGCCGGGCGCCACCGGTCGGTCCTGGCGAGGGCGAGCACCTTCTTCTCGAGCTGCCGGCGGTCCGACTCCGCGCACCTCGCGGCCGTGACGTAGTACTCGAGCACGTCGCGCTGGGGCCCCTCGAGCCTGATCCCGGATATCCACCTCCAGTGGGCGCGCGTCCAGGATCCCTTCCTCGTCCCGTCGGCGTTGCGCTCGTCCCAGACGTGGCCCAGCCTGATCAGGAACATGTTGAGTCGCTGCCTGGCGCGGCGGTACTCCGCCGTGGCGTCGTCGAGGGCGCGGTCGAGGTCCCGGGCGGCCTCGACGGCCGCATCGGGCAGCGGGACCTCCACGATGTTGTGGGTGGCGAGCATGCGGGCGATGAACTCGGCGTCGCGCCGGTCGTTCTTGCGGCGCGCGTCCGCCGCCGGCCTCTGCATCTTGGAGACGGCGGCCACGGCGCAGTCGAGGCCGAGCGCGCGCAGCTCGCGCGCCATGTGGAAGCCGGTGGGGCCGCTCTCGTAGCAGGCCCTGGGCTCCTCGAACCCGAGGGCCCACTCCGCGATCTCGGCGGCGTCCGTCCCGAAGTCACGGTGCACCACCTCGCCGGTGAAGGGGTTGAACGCCGCGGCGGCGACCGATCGCGCGTGGAAGTCCAGACCGATGGAGGTAACATGGGGCATGGGAAGCCTCCTCCCCGCAGGTGCGGTAAGGGCTACCGCACGGGCCGATACTCAAAGCCCATTGTGGCATCCCGAGCCCGCGGAAAGAAGCTGCGCCGCGGGGGAGGCGACCCAAATGGCTTTCTCATATCGTCTTCTTATGCAGCGGCGCGCAGAGCGGGCGTAGTAAAATCTGAACCACTGGATTACCGCCTACACAAGGAGATTTCCCATGCATGATGTTGGAATGAACATGAGCCAGCTTGCCATGAGCGTCAAGCAGGTCGACGACACCATCGAGCTCGCTCACGAGTGGAGCCATCAGCTGCTGCATGCGACCGAGAATTTTGACATGGAGCGCATCGGCGCCAAGCTCGAGGCAGCCATGGCCGCACTGCACGAGGCCCACGACGCACTCGAGGGCTACGAAGAGGCCATCGAGGCCGACCACAACTCCGTCGGCTCCGTGAAGCTGGTGTAAGGTGGCCGAACACGAGCACTGCTGCGGGTACGAGCACGAGCATCCGCACGGGGCGGACGGTGACGCGGGCTGCCACTGTAGTGGTTCCGGCTCCGAGCTGGTCCGTTTTTCGGTTACCGCACCCGACGACCTGCTGCGCCGTTTTGACGAGCAGATCGCGCGCCGCGGCGACGTGGCCAACCGCTCCGAGGCCGTGCGCGACCTGATTCGCGCCTCGATCGCCAAGGAGCAGATGCGCACGCCCGATGAGCATGTTATCGGGTCGCTCACCATGATTTACGACCACCATACCGGCGACCTGACGCGCCGTCTGGACGAAGTGCAGCACGACTACACCGACGAGATCGTATCGACCATGCACGTGCATCTGGATCACCACAACTGCTTGGAGATTCTGGCGCTCAAGGGTCGCGGCGAGCGCGTCTACGAACTAGCCGACCGCCTGCTGGGCCTGCGCGGCGTTAAGCACGGCGAGCTCACGTGCGCCGCCACCAAGCAGAGCCTGGGGCTGTAGCGGGATTTCCCGCAGCGCACCTGCCAAATAGGGACAGGTTTGTTTTGGCAGGTTTAGAAGTTTTACCTACCAAAACAAACCTGTCCTTTTTTGGTCGGTTTTGATGAGGGGTATCGCATGCGGCATGTGCATATTCATGTGACGGGCATTGTGCAGGGCGTTGGCATGCGACCGTTTGTGTATCGCGAGGCCATGGCGCATGGCATTTGCGGATGGGTACTCAATGCGGGCGACGGCGTGCATATCGAGGCGCACGCTTGTGCCGAGGCGGTTGACGGATTTGTCGCTGTGCTTTCTGAGCATGCGCCCGCGGCGGCTCGCGTTGAGCGAGTCGATATTGCGGATTTGAGGCCTGGCGGCTGGAGCACTGCCGATGAGCAGGGCTTTCACATTGTGGCGTCGCAGGACCAGACCGCGCACACGACGCTCGTCTCGCCCGATATCGCCACCTGTGACGATTGCCTGCGCGAGTTGTTCGATCCCGCCGACCGACGCTATCACTACCCTTTTATCAACTGCACTAACTGCGGCCCACGCTTTACCATCATCCGATCGCTGCCTTATGACCGAGCGGACACGTCGATGGATTGTTTTCCCATGTGTCCCAAGTGCACCGCGGAGTATGTCGACCCACTCGACCGGCGTTTTCACGCGCAGCCCGATGCCTGCTTTGATTGCGGGCCGCATATTACGTGGCGCGAGGCTGTAAACGGCGATGCGTGCGGGAATTTGTCCGCGACACCGGCCGTCGGCACCACACGCGAGGCCAGCGATGCTATCATCGAGCGCTGCGTTGAGCTGCTGGCCAGCGGTGGCATCGTCGCCATCAAGGGCCTGGGCGGATTCCATCTAGCCTGTGACGCTGCCAACGAGCAGGCGGTGGCCGAGTTGCGCCGTCGCAAACGCCGCAGCAACAAACCACTTGCCGTCATGGTGCGCAGTCTTGCTGATACCGAGCGCCTGTGCCATATCGACGATGCTGAACGCGATCTGCTCGCCGGCAGTATCCGCCCCATCGTGCTGCTGCGCCGGCGCACTGTTAGCGAGGACAACGGCGGTTCCCCCGACATCCTCGCCCTCGCGCCATCTGTCGCGCACGACCTGCCCGAGCTCGGCGTCATGCTCCCCTATACCCCGCTTCAGCATCTGTTGCTTGCCGCGGCAGAAGCCTGCGGTATGTACGCGCTCGTCATGACCAGCGGAAACCTGAGCGAAGAACCCATCGAGACCGACGACGACCTTGCCTGGGAACACCTCGTTGCCGCCGGCATCGCCGACGCGTTGCTCGGTAACGACCGCGCAATCCTCTCGCGCTACGACGACTCTGTAGTGCGCGTGGTCGACGGCGAAGTTATGCCCGTGCGCCGCGCTCGCGGATATGCACCCCAGCCGCTGCCGTTGCCGGCGCTCGACGGCGCTCCGTCCTGCGTGCTCGCCTGCGGGCCACAGCAAAAGGCCACGATTGCGCTCACGCGCGAGGACGCGAACAGCGAGGCAACCTGTTTTGTGTCGCAGCATATCGGCGATGTTGAAAACGGCGAAACCTTCGATGCCTGGAACGCCGCGCGCACGCGCTTGGAAGATCTCTTTGATTTGGCGCCCGCCGCCTTGGCCTGCGATGTGCACCCCAGCTATCTATCGGGCCAGTGGGCGCGCGAGCAGGCGCGAAAATGCAATCTGCCGCTCGTCGAGGTGCAGCACCATCATGCGCATATCGCGAGCGTAATGGCCGAGGCCATCGCCGCGGGCCAGCTTACAACCGACGCGCGCGTCCTTGGCATCGCCTTTGACGGCACCGGCGCCGGCACCGATGGGACCATTTGGGGCGGCGAGTTTCTTGTTGTCAGCCTTGGCGGCTTTGAGCGCGCCGCGCATTTGCGCCCCTGGGCGCTCCCCGGCGGGGCGGCCTCCGTACGCGACGCCCGCCGCAACGCCTTTGCCCTGCTCAGTGAGCTCGGCCTGCTCGAGCACCCAGGTGCCGCTCGGCTTTTGGACAGCCTCGACGAGCAAACGCGTAGCGTGACAGCCACCATGATCGAGCGCGGCATCAACAGCCCGCGTACCAGCAGCATGGGGCGTCTCTTTGATGCCGCGGCAGCAATTCTGGACATCTGCGACAAGGCAACCTACGAGGGCGAACCCGCCATAGAACTCGAAGCCACCGCCTGGCGCGCGTTCAGCAGTGAAAGTGCCTGCCCCACCGGCAATATGGCCAGCTTTTCCGTAACCGAATCATCCCGTCCGGACGACTGCCATGTTCTGAACTCCAGACCGCTTTTTGAGGCGCTTTTGGAGGGAATCAGGACCGGCGTGCCCGCCGGCAAGCTCGCGCTCGACTTCCACGTCACCATCGCGCGCTCCTCGGCACGCATCGCCAGCGAAATCTGCGCGCGCGAAGGCATCGATACCGTCGCGCTCTCGGGCGGTGTGTTCATGAACCGGCTTTTGCTTCAGCTCCTCACCAGCGAGCTCAAAAGCGCAGGCCTTACTGTCCTCGTCCCCCATACCGTGCCCGTCAACGACGGCTGCATCGCCTACGGTCAGGCGGCGGTCGCAAGCGCTCATCTTGCTCAGATTGCATCACAGTAGCTCGCCCTCGCACGCCGCCGCGCTCAGCCGTCTCACAGGCGTAACGCGTTTGCCCGCGAACCCCACGAGCGCTACCATCAACTGATGGATTATTAAGCGCCCATCCAGCGCAAAGCGTATAAAAGGGGAACATTATGTGCCTTGCCGTTCCCGGTAAAGTAGTCAAACGCGACGATGACCTCAAGGCCACCGTCGACATGATGGGCATCGAGCGCCCTGTTTCGCTGAGACTCGTGCCGACGGCGCAGGTAGGCGACTATATTCTCGTGCACGCCGGCTTTGGCATCCAGATTGTCGATAAGCAGGAAGCGCAAGAGACGCTCGAGCTGGTCAACACCATGACCGAACTGGCCGAAGAAGACCAGCTGACCACCAACCCGGCGGAGGCTTACTAGTGGCGCCCGAGCAGCCGGCTCGCTCCGGTATCGACTTCTCGGCATTCCGCGATCCCAAGCTGGCTCGCGAGCTCATCGAGCGCATTCATGAGCTTGTCGGCGACCGCGCCATCAACCTTATGGAAGTCTGCGGCACGCACACCGTGAGCATCGGTCGCTATGGCTTTCGCTCCATTATGCCTGCCGGGCTCAAACTACTGAGCGGTCCGGGTTGCCCCGTCTGCGTTACCGCCAACCGCGATATCGATCACGCAATCGCGCTCGCCAACATAGACGGCGCCATCATCACCACCTTTGGCGACATGATGCGCGTGCCCGGATCATCCACCTCGCTCGCTGCGCAAAAGGCGGCGGGGCGCGACATCCGCATCGTCTATTCCCCGCTCGACGCGCTCGACACTGCCGAGCAAAACCCCGATCGCCCGGTCATTTTTATGGGCGTGGGCTTTGAGACTACGACGCCCACCATCGCCGCCGCCATCTTGGAGGCAGACGCACGCAGGCTGCAGAACTTCTCGGTCTATTGCGCCCACAAGACCACGCCGCCGGCGTTGCGCGCCATCGCCAACGATCCCGAGACCACCATCGACGGCTTTATCCTGCCGGGACACGTCGCCACCATCACGGGCTTAGCCCCCTTTGGCTTTTTGGTCGACGAGTTTAAGACTCCAGGCGTGGTAACGGGATTTGAGCCGGTCGACATCTTGCAGGGTATCTGCATGCTGGTCCAGATGGTTGTTGAGGGGCAGCCCGCGATCGACAACGCCTACCGCCGCGGCGTCAATGCCGACGGCAATCCCGTGGCGCGCCAGCTGGTCGAGCAGGTATTTGAGCCGTGCGATACCACATGGCGCGGATTGGGGTCGATTGCGGCTTCGGGACTCGCCATCCGCCCCGAGTTCTCGCGCTTTGATGCCCGCGTTCGCTTTGACGTGCCCGTTGAGGCGACGGTCGAGCCGCGCGGATGCCGCTGCGGCGACGTGCTACGCGGGGCCATTACGCCGAGCAGCTGCCCGCTCTTTGGCCGCACCTGCACGCCCGAGCATCCTGTCGGACCGTGCATGGTGAGCTCCGAGGGCAGCTGCGCGGCGTACTACCGTTACCGAGTCTAGCCCGAACGCCCCCGCGCGCTGACACCTCCCACGATTGGAGTTTTCGATATGTCCCATAGTGTCTCCGATAGCACTGTCTTGCTGGGCCACGGCTCCGGCGGGCAGATGATGAAGCGCATCGTCGACGAAGTCTTTTTGGATGCCTTTGGCTCGCCCGAGCTGCTCGAGGGCAACGATGCCGGCGTCGCCGCGCTGCCCGCGAGCGGGCGCATCGCCATGTCGACCGACAGCTTTGTAGTCTCGCCGCAGTTCTTCCCCGGTGGCAACATCGGCCGCCTCGCCGTGTGCGGAACCGTCAACGACGTCGCGACCTCGGGCGCCAACGTGCGCTACCTATCGTGCGGCTTTATCCTCGAAGAGGGCTATCCCATGGATAAGCTCCACCAGATTGTGCAGACGATGGCCGAAACGGCACGCGAGGCAGGCGTGTCCATAATCACGGGCGACACCAAGGTGGTCGAGCGCGGCGGGGCCGACGGCGTCTACATCAATACCGCCGGCGTGGGCGAGGTGCCCGAGGGTGTGGCGCTCAGCGGCGCCAACTGCCAGCCTGGCGATGTCATCCTGGTGTCGGGTACACTGGGCGACCACGGCATCGCTATCATGAGCCAACGCAAGGGCTTGGCGTTTTCGAGCACCATCGAAAGCGACGCCGCGCCGCTCAACCACCTGATTGCCGATGTGCTTGCCGCAGCACCCGACACACGCTGCTTCCGCGACCCCACGCGCGGTGGCCTGGCCTCGACGCTCAACGAGTTTGCGCAGGCCAGCGGCGTTGCCATGGAAATCGACGAGGACGATGTGCCCGTGCGCCCCGACGTGCAGGCAGCCTGCGAGATGCTCGGCTACGATGTGCTGCAGGTGGCAAACGAGGGCAAGATGGTCGCCGTGGTGCCGGCCGAGCAGGCCGATGCCGCGCTGGCCGCCATGCGCGCCGCCCGCTACGGCGAGAACGCCGCCATCATCGGTCGCATGCTGCCACTTGCCGAGGGCGCCCGTCCCGCCGTGCGCGTACGCACCGGCTGGGGATCGACCCGCATCCTCGACATGCTCGTGGGAGAGCAGCTGCCAAGGATTTGCTAACGACAAAGACTCAGGGCTATTAAAGATATTCAGATTCCAAACATGCCCGGCACGCATGCCCAGTATTATGGGGTGCGTTTTACAACTCAAGCGGCAGGAGCACCCATGGCAGCGGATTATTCCCATGTGATTTTTGATCTGGACGGCACCATCCTCAACACGCTCGAGGACCTGGCGGCCGCCGGCAACCATACCTGCGAGATGCACGGCTGGCCCACGTTTGCCGTAGACGAGTACCGCTACAAGGTGGGAAACGGCATGCTCAAGCTGGTTGAGCGTTTTATGCCTGCCGAGTATGCGGGCGACGGTCGCATGTTTGAGCAGACGCTTGCCGAGTTTAGGGCTTACTACGGCGAGCACAAGGAGGACCACACCGCCCCCTATGCCGGCACGATCGAGATGCTCGACCGCCTACGCGCCGCGGGTGTTCAGCTTGCCGTGCTCACCAACAAGGACCACGTCTCGGCGGCTCCGCTTATTGAGAAGTATTTTGGTTCCGAGCGCTTTGCGCTGGTGCAGGGCCGTGTCGATGCGTTTCCGCCCAAGCCCGAAGCGCCCGTCACACTACATGTGATGGAAGAGCTAGGCGCCGATCCGTCGACCACGCTCTACGTGGGCGATTCCAATGTCGATATCCTGACCGGTCACAACGCCGGCCTTAAGAGTGCGGGCGTCAGCTGGGGCTTCCGCGGCCGCACAGAGCTGGAAGCCGCCGGCGCCGACTACGTGGTGGACACCCAGGACGAGCTCGCGGCGCTGATTCTGGGCGAGTAACGAGCGACACTGCTTAACGCAGCTGCGACAATTCTTCCGCGCGGAAAGCGCATCCCGTTTTGAAGCTCCGGAATGGGATACGCTTTCCGTTTGAGGCGCATCAGGGAAACCGCATCCCGTTTCAGAGCAATATTCCGGGTCGCACTTTCCGCAACCCACCCCATCCGGAAAATGCGACCCACTATTCGGCCAAAAACCGGGTCGCGGTTTCCCAAACACTCGATGCAACGCTGGCACAAGGAGTGTCCCCAACTGCCGCCTGGTCATTTAAGAACGTCCCCAATGACTACAAGTGCCGCACCATGGCAACGACGCAGGTAGAGGATGGGCGGCGCGCAGCGTCAACTGGTTACGCGGTTCGTAGAACCGCGTAACCCCCTAGCTCAGCATTGCATCCATCATCTCGGAGTTGACGGAGTCGTCGGCAGACCACTCGCCGTCGTCGTTGCAGGTGTACTTGAAGATAACCGTGGTCTTCCTGGGCTCGGTGGCCTTGGTCACATCGACCATAACCTGACCGGCCATCTTGTACAGCTCGTCATCGGAAGGAACCGTGTCAAGCGCAGCGACCTTCTCCTGATACTGGGTGGAGAAGTCCTCGACGATCTTGTTCATAGACTTGCAGGTGATAGAGACCTCGGCGGTCGCGACACCCTTGTCCTCGTCGACCGTCACGTCGCCGATCTTGTAGTCAAAGCCCTCGAGATAGGTCTTGGCGTACTCCTTGGGATCGATACCCAGCTGCTCGAACTCGTCGCCCGAAGCCTCCTCCAGACCAGAGAGGAAGTCGTCGCCACCGTTCTTGACCTCGTCAAACTGCGTCGTAAGATCCTCGGTGATGAGCTCCTCAACCGAAGGACCTCCACAGCCGGAAAGTACGACCACGCATGCAACCAAGACGGCCATGAGGGGCGCAAGCAGCAGCTTCTTTTTCATGTTGTTCCTCCCAATGAGCGGCACCGCGCTTCCCGGACGCGGCACACGTTGTAATAAGTAAGCCCATACTATCCACTTATGAACACCCTCGGCAACGCGAAGGCGCGGTCGGTTCGTTTTAGCGTCCGAACGGTTTGCAAGCCCGCCCAACGTGCAATAAAACGCTTCCCCGCGATGTAATAAAAAAGGTGGCCGGAAAACCCGACCACCCTTGCACATCCTTTGGATGCCACAGTTTACTTGCGGACGACCTTGACGATGGCGTCACCGGCGGCGACGGCGGACTCTGCCTCAACGATGAGCTCGACGTCGGCAAACTCGGCGGTGTTGGACACGGCCACCACGACGCAGTCCTTATAACCAGCAGCGGCAATCTTGGCGCGGTCGATCTTGAGTATGGGCTGGCCGGCCTTCACAACGTCGTCGGCCTTGACGAAGCCCTCGAAGCCGTCGCCGTTCATGTTGACGGTATCGACGCCAACGTGTACCAGAACCTCGATGCCGCTATCGGACTGCAGACCAACGGCGTGACCCATGGTGACGGTCACCTTACCGTCGCAGGGAGCGTAGACCAGATCGTCCTCGGGCCACACGGCACAGCCCTTGCCCAGAACCTCGCCACCAAAGACGGGATCGGGTACGTCGGCCATCTTGATGACCTTGCCCTTGACGGGCGAGCACAGCACGTCGGCGCCGGCAGAAGCAGAGATGGAGGCCGGAGCAGCGGCAGCCGCGGGCTCAGCCTTCTTCTTGAACATATCAAACAGACCCATACGTTTTCTCCTCTTGATTAAGCGCAACGTTGTGCGCATGCCTACGGTAATTATAGTGCCAAATGGTTCAAATGCTAAGGTGGGGACTCGAATCGCGAGCCCATCCCAAGGCTTTCCCCAGGGGCACTCATATTGTCGATTAAGCCAGACCCTCGGTGCCATTGGACTTGATGATCTTCTGGTATGCGAAGAAGCTGTCCTTGCGGCGGCGCTCGTAGGTGCCGGTGCCGTCATCGTACTTATCAACGTGGATAAAGCCGTAGCGCTTGCGCATCTCGCCGGTGCCGGCGGAGACCAGGTCGATGGGGCCCCACCAGGTGTAGGCAATCAGGTCAACGCCGTCGGCAATGGCCTCGCCCATGGCCTTGATGTGACTCTTGAGGTAATCGATGCGGTACGGGTCGTGGATGGAGCCGTCCTCCTCGATCTCGTCGTAAGCGCCCATGCCGTTCTCGACCACCATCAGCGGGATCTCGTAGCGGGCGTAAATCTCGTTGAGGGCAATGCGCAGGCCCAGCGGATCGATCTGCCAGCCCCAGTCGGTGGACTCCAGATAGGGATTCTTGCCGCCAAAGGTCATGTTGCCCTCGGCCATCTCATGGTCCTTGTGGGTGCCCACGGTGCCGGACATGTAGTAGCTAAAGGTGTAGAAATCAACCTTGCCGTCGGCGATATCCTGCAGGTCGCCGTCCTCCATCACGAGCTCAACATCGTTCTCGGCCCAGAAGCGCTTGGCATAGAACGGGTACTTGCCGCGCACCTGCACGTCGGAGCAGTACCAGTTCATGGTATTCATCTCCTGCTGCGTGGCGAACACGTCGGCCGGATCGCACGTGGCGGCATAAGAAAGGATGAAGCAGTCCATGTTGCCCATCTTAAACTGCGGGTAATGCTCGTGGGCATAGCGCACGACGCGGCCGCTGGCGACAAACTGGTGATGCAGCGCCTGCATACGAGCCTGCGGCGTAGTGTGGACCGCCGACGCCGGACCCTCAAAGCCCTGAATCATGCTGGTCTCAAAGAGGTTGCCCATGTCCTGAGTACCGCAGTTGATCTCGTTGAAGGTGAGCCAGAACTTAACCTTGTCCTGATAGCGGTCGAAGACGGTCTGGCAGTACTTCTCAAAGAAGCCGATGAGCTCGCGGCTCGCCCAGCCGTTGTATTTCTCGACCAGGTGATAGGGTATCTCGTAGTGCGAGAGGGTCACGAGCGGCTCGATATTGTGGGCACGCAGGCAGTCGAAAACGCGGTCGTAGAAGGCGAGGCCGGCCTCGTTGGGCTCGGCGTCATCGCTGTTGGGGAAGATGCGGCTCCAGGAGATGGACATGCGGAACATGTTGAAGCCCATCTCGGCGAACAGCGCGATGTCCTCCTCGTAGTGATGGTAGAAATCGATGCCGTCATGGTTGGGGTAGAAACGGTCGGGGTCGCTGTCGATCGTAATCTGGCGCGGCTCCTTGTAGCTGCCGCCCAGGAAGTGGTCGTCGACGGAAGGACCGCGGCCGTCCACGTTCCAAGCGCCCTCAAACTGGTTGGCGGCGGTGGCGCCACCCCAATAGAAGCCCTCGGGGAACTTGATGTTTGCCATGAGCATCTCCTTTGCATCGCGGGTCGATAAGCCGAGTATCGCCCACGCGCGGGACGGGCAGAAGCGGGCGCGCCAAACCCGACACTTCTTTTCGCGCCCACGGACCGCCGCCGCCCCGTCCTTGACACTTCCTGATACCGACCGAAACGTGCCAAAATAAGCCTGTCCCCTTTTAGCCGATTTAGCGAGTGCGGAAGTTCGCATGGATATCAAACGCAAGATCACCGAGGCGCAGGGCCTCACCCCCACCGAGCAACAACTCGGCATTGCAGCCCTTACCATCGGCGAGGACATCCGCGGGCTTTCTATTAAGGAATTTGCCGCGCGCACCAACGTTTCTGTTGCGAGCGTGCACCGTTTTTGCAAAAAGCTCGGCCTCGAGGGATTCAAAGATCTCAAGGTCGAGCTCATCCGCCTGGCGACCGAGGCAGGAAACCGCCGCGACGTGGACATCAACTTTCCCTTCGACGCTACGTCCACCCCTGCGCAGGTCATGGAGCGCATGGAGGGGCTCTACCAGACCACGCTGGCCGAAACGCAGGAGCTGCTCGACCCCACGCAGCTTGACCACGCCGCCAAGCTCATCGCGAACGCCCGACAGGTCGACATCTACACGGGCTCGCACAACCTCTATCCAGCGGGAATGTTCCGCGACCGCCTGCTCTCGTCCGGCAAAAGCGCCACATGCTACGGCAACATCGAGGCACAGGTGCGCACGGCTCTCACCTCGGATTCAGGCCGCGTGGCGATCGTTATCTCCTACAGCGGCCTTGCGCCCAACCTCAAGGAAATCTTGCCGATCCTCAGCAGCCGGCATGTCCCGGTCATCGTCATCGGCACGCCATACTGCGCGCGCATTCACCCCGGCTTTGCCGCCTACCTTACGGTGAGCGATCACGAGAGCATGACGCACCGCATCACGCAGTTCGCAAGCCACATCGCCGTGCAATACGTACTCGATTCGCTCTACAGCAGCTACTTCGCCAAAAAATACGACCGCTGCTCCGAATTCCTAGAGAGCTCATTCCCCTACACCCGCCTCCCGGGCCTCAAGTAGCCATTTAAAAACGTCCCCAATGGCTAACGGCCGACCTAATAACGACTTCTCGTCATTAGGTCGGCCATTTCAGCTCTAATAACTATTATATTCCGTAAACTCGTTATTAGAATCTGACGCAGGAGGCCAGGCTCACATGTGGCACCATGGCGGAAAGCAGCTTGCCCCTGCGCCAAACGAATGAACGTGGATTTTCGGACGCCTATCCACGCTCATTCTGTGGGTAGTCATTGGGGACGTTCTTAAACGACTAGTCAAACAAGAACGTCCCCAACGACTAGTCCGGCAAAGCCGATGTTTTGGCAACGACAGACACTATGACCCAATCCGAGGGCACTAAAAAGATAGGAGCCCCCGCTCGTGACCGCGGGTCGGGGCCGCGACAATGTTGCTGAAGTGCCAGGGGCGCAGCCGCGCCGCAACGAGGTTGGGAGGCTCCCGTGCCTAGATATTCCACCGCCTTCGGAATGGGCGCACGCCTCAGGTCCACCGCCGTCTGCGCGCTCGACGCGGAGACGGGCGAGGCCGCGGCGAGGAGGTTCCGCGGCAACCCGTGGGGCGAGGTCGCGGAGCGGGCGTCGGGCTTCCCGGGCCCGTCGCCCGCCGCCTACGAGAGCGGCTGCCTCGGCTTCGCGCCGCAGAGGGGGCCGTCGGCCCTCGGCGTCGGCTGCGCCGTCGCGGCCGTCTCCAGGGTCCCGGGGTCGGCGGCCGGCCTCTCGTCCAAGAACGACCGCGACGGCGCGGCCGGGATGGCCGAGGCGATACTGTCGCACGACGTCGCCCCGGTATGGGTGCCGTCCCCCGAGATCGAGGGGCTCAGGGACCTCGCCGCCGCCCACGACGCGGCGACCGCCGGGCTCGCGGCGGCGAAGCGGCGGCCCCGGCGCTCCTCGCCCGCCGGCAACCCGAGGAAGTACTGGACCTACGACTTCCTGAGGTGGCTCGACAAGGTCAGGCCGGAGGACGATGGCGGGGTTCGGACGCTCGCCGCCCTGAGGAACGAGGCCGAGGCCGCGGCGGAGGCCCGGGCGGACCTGCTCTCCGAGCACAGGGCCGCCGTGGATGCCAGCCCGATCGCCGCGGAGGTGGCCGCCCTCCAGCCGATCAAGGGCTGCGCCTTCGCGCTGGCCGCGGCCTTCTCGGCCGAGGTCGGCGACTTCACGAGGTTCCGCTCCGGCAGGCAGGCGACGGCCTGCTTCGGCCTCGCCCCGAAGCGGAGGTCGAGCGCCGACTCCGTGCGGCTCGGCGGGATCAGCGGGGCCGGCAACGCGCTCGTCAGGAGGCTGGCGGTCGAGGGGCCCCGGCGCTACGCCCGGGCCGGGCGCCAGCCCAAGCTGATGCCCAAGGGCTCCGGAGTCCCGCTCGAGATAAGGATGCGCGGGGGGAAGGGGCCCGAGCGGCTCCTGCGGCGGCGCGAGGAGATGCTCGCCCGCGGCATGCCCGCGGCGAAGGCCAACGCGGCCGCCGCCGCCGAGCTCGTGAGGTGGCTGTGGGCCCTCGGCGCGATGTGCCGGGAGGGCGCGGAATAGACATAGCCCCCGTCCCGGCGAGCCGGTCAGCCTTCGGGGATACCCCCGTTCTCGCCGTGCGCGCGGCGGTCGCCGCGTTCGCGTCGACAGGCTTGGGGAACCCCCGCCGAAGGAGAGGATTGCGGGACGCCGGAGCGGTATCCGCGGATATGGGACTGAGCCGAAGGCGTCGACGACATGCCGGGGGCGGACCGGGACGGGTTCAACGGCAGGCCCCGCCGACCGATTGCAAGCGGTCGGCGGGGCCATTGTGGCTCTTGACAGCGGATTGGGTCATATGAGCGAAAGCCCGCCAGAGCGAGCAAGGTGCCTTGAAACGAGGCGGCATTGACCTTCTGGTCATGCCGCCGAAGTTGAAAGGCAGATTGCCGCCCTGGCGGGCTTGCAGCGTCGACTGGTTACGCGGTTTGATAAAACCGCGTAACTAACGAACTCCGTACTGCTCGTAGTAGGCGTCGATGGCAGCCTTGAGTTCGTCATCAATGACGACCTTGCCGTCGATCTCGTGGTTGTAGAGGGTCTCGACGACCTCGGCCATGGAAACGATGCTCGCGACGGGGAAACCGTACTTTGCCTCGATCTCCTTCTGCGCGGTGGTCACGCCGCCCTTGCCGACCTCCATGCGGTTGAGGGACACGATCAGGCCCTTGATTTCGACGTCGGCAGCAGCCTTAACCTTGGGATAGGTCTCGTCGATGGACTTGCCGCTGGTGGTGACGTCCTCGACCATGACCACGCGGTCGCCGTCCTTGGGCTCATAACCCAGCAGGTTGCCCTTATCGGCACCGTGGTCCTTGGCCTCCTTGCGGTCGCAGCAGTACTTGGCCTCCTTGCCGTACAGCTCGTGGTAGGCAATCGCGGTCACGACGGCCAGGGGAATGCCCTTGTAGGCCGGCCCAAACAGCACGTCAAAGTCGTCGCCAAAGTTATCGTGGATGGCCTGGGCGTAATACTCGCCCAGCTTCTTGAGCTGATAGCCCGTCACGTAGGCGCCGGCGTTCATAAAGAACGGGGACTGACGGCCGCTCTTGAGCGTAAAGCTGCCAAACTTAAGCACGTCGGACTCGACCATGAACTTGATGAATTCTTGCTTGTAAGCCTCCATGCGGGCTCCTCTCGTAATCGCGTACGTGCCTTCCAGTTTAGCGCAGGCGAAGCGTCGATGCGGGTGCGCTTTGAGGCCATATCCCCCGTTAGAGTAAGCGACTGGGCGGCAGCTCATACGCTAGTCCCTGGCTGTCCAGGACCAGAAGAAGTTGATAAGGGCCACACGCGAGGCGGTACCGGCCTTCTTGTTGATCGAGGAAATGTGGCGGTAGAGCGTGGAGCGCGAAAGAAAGAGCGTTGTGGCGATGTCCTGAACGCTCTGGTCCGAAACGACCAAGACCTCAAGAATATCGCGCTCGCGCTCTGTAAGCCCAAAGGTGGCGACGAAGGAATCAAGGCGTTCATTGGACGTGAGCTCCGCTGCCTCCACGGGCGCGGGGTCGAAGCATGTGGGCGCAAAATCCCCACCAAGATCGTCGGTAGCAAGCGCCAGTCCGTCCCGCATCACGGCATCATCGGCTCGTTGCCCCAACTGCCCCAGCAGCGTAATCGCAATGCCCACAAGCATCACGAGCGCCGCACCGACCGCAGCCAGCACGTTTTGACTCGAGATGATCGCCACCGCCGGCGCCGTCACGAGCATCGAGCACACGTTGTTGACGACGCGACCCATGCACGGCCAAAAATATGACCAGCGCGCATAGAGCGAGACGGCGGCATATTTTGTGGTAAAGAACACCACGAAAAAGCCCGAGCCCAGATAAAAGATGATCGTGGCAGCAAGCTCGTTGCCGCCATTGCCATCGACGATGAGCACAAAGAACGAAAGCGTGGACAGTATGGCGGCACATGTCATGCCGATATTCATATACGAGCGGCCGTGCAGGTCAAATAGTGCGCCAGCGACCAACGAGCTCACGACAAGCAGCAGGCGCGGCCAATCGCCCAAATCGACGGCTCCGACAGCATGCAGGGTCGTGAAGCCCGCGTTGAGAGCGGCGAATACGCTGGAAAGATACGCCGTCGCCACGGTCAGGCGAACTACGGCGCGACGGAATGCCGCCTTTGCCTCGGGATCGTCATGCCACTTGGCGCCATATTCCAGAGCATCTACCGAAAGCCCGGCAGCACTGGGTTCAAAGTTGGGATCGGACTCGTCGCGCAGCTTGGCGCGTCGGGCACCGTGGAGCAACGCCACCTGCGCAATCGCACAGACGACCAGAACAGCCTGCTGAGGAATGCCGACAGGCATCACCATGTGGTTGAGAACCTGCACCAGAATGCCCATGGCGTAAGAAAGTGCGGCGGCGCGCGCCAAGCAGGGCGTTCGCGCAAAGCGCCTCGCAAAATTTGCATGGGCAGTCGATCCGCAGTAGCCCAGCGCGCAGCACGCCACCAAACCGCCGGCAATTACCACCTCAACCTGAACCGCCATAATCAACAGCAGCAATGCCGCCACCAGCAAAACGCCCGTGACGTCACTCGTTGCGTCGATAGCATGGGGACGGCGATAGTACAGAATGGGACGCACAAAAAAAGCCAATCACGCTCGCGCCGATAACAAGGCTCTCATAAATAACGACCTCGTTCGGAGACACGAACTCGGCCATGCGCACATCAAAAAGATACTCGCACGCCAAAAACGTGAAGAAGAACAGCGCCAGGCATATAATCTCCCGAATGCCCCGACGCAGATATGCGGTTGTGTCTCCCATGCCCCTCATGGTTAACCCCCAGCCGCTCAATTGTCTGGAAATCTATTTTAATAAAGAACCAGTTTCAATATCGAAGCCAGGCTCGAAATGCTGCCAATTCGACCCCAGCCGTCCACATCACGCCGCAATTTTGAGCCGCATGGCCCAGAAGGGACACGCGCAACGCCACTTCCTTGATGGGCATCCCGATGCGAGCGCACCCGGCAAGCATTAACTGCTCGCCGGGCGCCTTGGTCAGGAGGCTACGGTTATCGGGAAAGCCTAGGCCAAATCTTCGCCGTTGGTGGCGATAACCTTCTTGTACCAGTCGAAGCTCTTCTTCTTGGAACGCTTGAGGGTGCCGTTGCCGGCGTCGTCGCGGTCCACATAGATGAAGCCGTAGCGCTTGGACATCTCGCCCGTGCCGGCAGACACCAGGTCGATCGGGCCCCAGGTGGTGTAGCCCAGCAGGTCAACGCCGTCCTCGGTCACCGCATCGCGCATCGCGGCGATATGCTGGCGCAGGTAGTCGATACGGTAGTCGTCGTTGACGGAACTGTCCTCTTCGACAACATCCTTGGCGCCCAGACCGTTCTCAACCACAAACAGCGGCTTCTGATAACGATCGTACAGGTCGTTGAGCGTAATACGGAAGCCCAGCGGATCGATGGCCCAGCCCCACTGGCTCTCCTGAAGGTAGGGGTTCTTGGCGCCGGCGAAGGCGTTGCCCTGGGTGCGCTCGACATCGGGGTTATCGGCGCCGGCGGAGCAACGGGTGCTGTAATAGCTAAAGCTGATGAAGTCGACGGTGTTGGCGGCCAGGATCTCGCGGTCCTCGTCGGTCATACCCACGTCGATACCCAAGCGCTCAAGCTTCTTGACGGCGTAGGCCGGGTAGTAGCCGCGGCTCTGGACGTCGACAAAGAAGTAGTTGTCCTGGTTGTCGAGCTGCGCCTGGCGCACATCGCCCGGACGGCAGCTGTAGGGGTAGTAGGTGCCGGCAGCGAGCATGCAGCCGATCTTGACCTCGGGGTCGATCTCGTGGGCAATCTTGGTTGCCCAGGCGCTGGCGACGAGCTCGTTGTGGGCGGCCAAGTACTCGACGGCCTCCTTGTTCTCGCCCTTCTCAAAAACCAGGCCGGCACCCATAAACGGAAGGTGCAAGATCATGTTGATCTCGTTGAAGGTAAGCCAGTGCTTCACCAGACCCTTGTAGCGGGTGAAGATCGTGGTCGCGAGGTTCTTGTAGAAGTCGATGAGCTTGCGGTTGCGCCAGCCACCGTACCCCTTGATGAGGTGGATCGGGCAGTCGAAGTGCGTGATGGTCACGAGCGGCTCGATGCCGTGCGCTTGGCACTCGCGGAACACGTCCTCGTAAAAGGCCAGGCCGGCCTCGTTGGGCTCGGTCTCGTCGCCGTTGGGGAAGATGCGGGTCCAGGCCAGGCTCATGCGGAAGGTCTTAAAGCCCATCTCGGCAAAGAGGGCGATGTCCTCCTTGTAGTGGTGGTAGAAATCGATGCCGGTCTGCGCGGGATAGTAATAGCCGTCCTCGAAGTCGAGCATCTTGCGCTGGCCGGAGACCACCGCATAGCGCTCGGGGCCGTGCGGGGCCACGTCCACGTTGGCCAGGCCGCGGCCATCCACGTCGTAGGCACCCTCGCACTGGTTGGCAGCCGTCGCGCCGCCCCACAGGAAGTCTTTACGGAAAGCCATACGTCGATCCTTTCACACGCTGTTTGTCGCGGCTTCAGTATCCCCGCAAACAGCGCGCCGCTCAACGGCAACGACGCAGGTCGATACTTCTTTTCGCGCGCAGGTGCCCGACAGCCGCCCCGTCTGACACTTTTTGATACCCGCCTGCCCAAACCACCACAAAAGGAACAGGCACCTTTGTGGTGGTTTGGGGCGGTTTGTCTCGATCTGTAACAGCTAGGAAGCCAAAACCGGGCCTGGCGTTACAGATCGAGATCTTTCGGGCAGCCCCTGCAGTTTGTCTAAATCTGTAACAGGTAGAGACGATTTGGCCCGCTAGGTGTTACAGATTGAGACGGAAGATTCTAGTCGCAGGTGATGTCGAGATTTTTGCCGATAAGACCCCCCCCCGCAGCCGCCTTCGCCGGCGGGATATTTGACTGAATAGGAAAGAAAGGAAAAAATAGGAAAAAAAGGAAAGGAGACTCATGACTGAAACCATCTTCTCCCCCTCATTTGGAAATCGCCCGTCCTATCTAGTCGGGCGCAGAAATGTAATTTCGACATTCATCTCCGGCCTTGAGCAGGAGCCTGGCAATCGAGACCGAGCCATGCTCATGCTCGGCCAGCGAGGCAGCGGCAAGACGGTTCTTCTGTGGGAACTTGCCGACCGCGCACGCAAGCTCGGCTTTGTTGTCGCCACGCCCACCGTAGCCTCCGAGGATATGCTCGAGCGCATTGTTGAGAAGATCCAGGAAACGGGCGAGCCTTACGTCAACAAACGCCGCCTTCCCAAACTCACGAGCGGCAGTCTAAGTGTTTTTGGGTTCTCGGCAGGCCTCGAGTTCACACGAGACGTGCAGGAGTCCAAGAGCTTTCAGTTCAAGCTCACACAGCTCGCGCGCAAACTGACGGAGCAGGGACACGGCATCCTCATCCTCATCGACGAGCTCCAAGCAAATTCACCCGAGATCAGACAGCTCGTCACCGCCTATCAAGAGCTGGTCGGCGAACGGCTCAACGTCGCGCTCGTCATGGCGGGCCTCCCGGGAGCCGTCTGCGCGACACTCAATGACCGTGTGCTGACATTTCTCAACCGTGCTCGCAAGGTTACGCTTGAACCGCTTTCAGTCGGAGATGTCGATGCCTATTATCAGCGGGCTTTCGAAGAGCTCGACCTTGATATCCCAAGCGATCTTCGGCTGGACGCCGCTCGCGCAACTCAGGGCTCGCCCTATATGCTGCAGCTCATCGGCTACAACATCGCCAATCGTTGCCAGGCAGGAGAACGTGTAACGCCAGAGCAAGTCGACGGAGCAATCGAAGCGTCAAAGGCCGATTTTGAAAACGATGTGTGCGAAACGACGCTCGCCGCGCTATCGGACCAAGATGTTGCGTTTCTCGCCGCAATGACCGATGACGAAAGCGCCGTGTCTCGCATTTCTGATGTTGCGAAGCGCATGTCAGTCACGCCCGACTACGCACAAAAGTATCGCCGGCGCCTCATCGACGCCGGCGTAATCGAGCAGGCGCGCCGCGGTTACGTGCGTTTCGCTGTTCCATATATGGCTGACTATCTGCGCAGCCAGCTCTAAGCAACCACCACAAAAGGAACAGGCACCTTTGTGGTGGTTTGGGGCGGTTTGTCTTGATCTGTAACAGGTAGAGACGATTTAGCCCGATAGATGTTACAGATTGAGACGGAAGATTCTAATCGCAGGCGATGTCGAGATTTTTGCCGATGAGGCCTACGTAGCCGCCTTCGGCTGCCTTGGGGCTGTCAGCATGGCAGAGAACCCACTTGTCGGCCTTCCAGTAGCAGTAGCTGTCACCGGCGGCAGGCATGTCGGCTGCAGCCTCGGGGCGCGGGCCGTTGGTGCCCGCCGGCAGCGCCACCATCACCTGGAAGCCGCCGTCGTCGACCATGCAGGGCGTATAGTGGAGCGTGGTGTTGAAAACCTCGACAACCTTGCCCGCCGGCACGCGGAACGCCTTGACGCATGCGGTGTCGAGTTTGCCGTCCTCGATCTCCCAGCGATGCGCCACAAGCAGGATAAAGTCGCGGGCGCCCAGGTTGAATTCGCTGGCGCGGTGATACTCCAAGCAGTTGAGCTTCGTGTTGTGGCCGTTGCACCAGCCGAGCTGGAAGAGACGACCGCCAAACATGAGAAAGCCCAGTTTATCGGCATCCTTGACGCCCTCGAGCTCCGGCGCGCTTGCTACGTACTTGCTGCCCTCGGGGATGGGCGTGGCGGAGAGCGCCTCGAGCACGGGCAACGTGAGCTCGGACGGAACGTCATCCCAAACGTTGCCATAGGATTTGAACTCGGGATTGTTGACAGAGTAGATATGCATGTTCACTCCTGTTCGTTTATGTGACAGTACAAACATTCTAAAACAAACATGAGCGATTTTGAACGCTCATCCCGACCACTCAACAAAAAGGCGCCCCCGCATAAGCGAAGGCGCCCAATGCGCACGTTTTGGACGATAAAACCCTTATGCCTGCTGATAGTGCAGGTGCTTCTCGTCGATATCGGCCAGGTCGCGGTTGAGGTAACGGTGCGCGAGCCAGTTCGCCATGGGAAGGTTCTGGTCCAGGTAGTTACCGCACTCCTCGGGAGCGGCACCGGGGACATCGCCCTCAAAGCCGGCGACAAACTCGAACAGCTCACGCACGAGTGGCAGAATCTCCTCACTCGTCAGCTCACCAAAAACGACGAGGTAAAAGCCCGTGCGGCAGCCCATGGGGCCAAAGTAGACAATGCGGCTCGACCACTCGGCATGATTGCGAAGGAACGTCGCGCCCAGGTGCTCGATGGTGTGGCACTCGGCCGTGTTCATGACCGGCTCCTTGTTGGGCGTGGTCAGGCGCAGGTCAAACGTGGTGACGGCGGCACCGGTCGCCGGATCGCGGTCGATGCGGCTCACATACACGCCGGGCTCAAGCAACAGATGATCAACGGAAAAGCTGGCGATGCGCTCCATGGCAGATCCTCTCGATAGTCAAATTGGAACGGGGCTCTTTTAGCTGGTTCGAATGGTCGCACTAATCATACTAGTCAAAAAAGCCCCGTCCCAAAAAGACAACTTAGCCCAGGACACGGGCCATACGTGTCTTGAACTCGGACAGGAAGCGCGGAGCATCCACGGTCAGTGCCACAAGCGCGCTCTTGTCCGGATCGGACAGGCGGCGCTCATCGCAGATGGTGCGACCGCGGTACTCGCCCAGCAGATCAACACGCAGGTTGCAGCCAAGCGCACCTACGAGCGTGGGGTCGATCGCCACGGCAACGGCCAGCGGATCGTGCAACGCGCAGCCGCCCAGGTAGGGCGCGTTCATCTCGTACGAGCCAATGTAGTGCTCGACCATGCTCGCAAATGCGCAGCCAGCCATAGTGCCCGAGCCCGTCCAGCCGGCAATGTCGCGGCGTGTGAGCACCACGCGATGCGTCACGTCCAGACCCACCATGGTGAGCTTACGGCCCGAGCGCAGCACCGCGTCGGCTGCCTCAGGGTCGCTCGCCATGTTGGCCTCGGCGCCCGCGCTCACGTTGCCGGGCACGGTAAGGGCGCCGCCCATCACGACCACGCGGCCGATGGACATCATCGCCGCCGCATCGCGCTCCAGGGCGAGCGCCAGGTTGGAGAGCGGGCCAGTCGCTACGTAGACCAGATCGGGACCATAGGTACGCGCGGCATCGATCAGATAATCGACCGCCGCGTTGCCGTCGGCCGAGGTCGCTCCCACCGGCTCGTAGGGCGACGCGGGCACGCTCGCGCCGCCGATGCCGTTCTTGCCGTGAATGAGCGCGGTGGACGCCGGCGGCGTATAGGGCTCAGTCGCCTGCAGAGGACGGTCGGCACCCAGGTACACCGGAACCTCGGGGCGACCCAGCAGATCGAGCACCGCCAGGCAGTTGTGCGCCGATTGCTCGACGCGCACGTTGCCAAAGCACGTGGTGATGCCCACGAGCTCCACCTCGGGGCTCGCGATGGCATAGGCCAGCGCCATCGCATCGTCCACACCCATATCCAGATCAAGGATCAGCTTCTTGATTGCCATTGTTCTACTCCGCTTCTCCGTCTTTATCGTTTAACCAAACCAATGTTCAACTTCGGCGCGCGTGGGAATCGATTGCTGAGCGCCCAAGCGCGACACCGTCACTGCCGAGGCGCGAGCACCCGCGGTCATGCACTCAAAGAGCGGCAAGCCCTCTAGGCGAGCCGCCGCCAACGCGCCGATAAACGTATCGCCGGCGGCCGTGGTATCGACTACCGTACTCGAAAGTGCCGGCATGCGCAGCAGCTCACCGCCATCGCCGAGCGTAACCGAGCCGGCACCGCCCAACGTGATGACCGCAGCTCCGGCACCCCTAGCGAGCAGGACGTTGAGCGCCGCGACGCAGCTTGCATCGTCCGCGGGCAAGATTCCCGTCAGCACCTGGCACTCGGTCTCGTTGGGACAGACCAGGTCGACCGCAGGCCAGACCTCCGCAGGCAGCTCGCAGGCAGGCGCTGGATTAAAGACCGTATAGAACCCCAGCTCGTGAGCGCAAACAAGTGCCTCGGCCGTCGCCGCAAGGTCACATTCGCCCTGGGCGATAAAGACGCTTCCGGCAGCCGGGGCAATCTCGCTGGCGTCGCCGTCGAACTCATGGGCCACCAGACGCCTCAGCGCGCAGGCAACGTCCGCGCCCGCAAGCGCATGGTTGGCGCCCGGTGACAGTATGATGCGGTTGTCGCCCTCGCAGCGAATGATGGTCGCCGTTCCCGTCTCCACGTCATCGCGATGCACTACAAAGTCACAGTCCACGCCGGCGTCTTGGAGCCCCGCCACGAGCGACGCGCCGAACGCGTCGCGACCGACCGCGCCGATCATGCACGTGCGCGCACCCATGCGCGCAGCGGCAACGGCCTGGTTGGCGCCCTTACCGCCGGCGTTGGTGATAAAACCGCTACCACCGACTGTCTCGCCCGCGCGCGGCATGCACTCGCACGCCACCGAAAGGTCCATGTTCATGCTGCCGAACACCGCAACGATGCCGCGATCTGCCATGGAAACCTCCTCGTCTTCAGGCTTTGCGCCCACCGTCGACCAACGATTATGCACTCTCGCACCCCCTATAACTTTAGTCCACTTTGATGTGGACGCGCGCTTGAGCTTGCGCCAGCAGCAAGCATTCACAGGAGCAGGCAGCTACAATGAATACGTGCTGATTATTCTCGTCATTGGATGATGTTTTATGGAACAATTCTCGCAATCGGGCTCGCGCGGTCGACGCCACACGGGCAACGAGCCGGCGCCGCACGAACGCGTGAAGGGCGAACGCCGTGCCAACGAGCCGCGACGCACCGCGAGCCCCCATCGCGCTTCTGCCAACAACGCGGGCCACGCCAACACTCCCGCCGCGGAGCAGACGCCTGCTCGCCCCAAGTCCCGCTACATCCCTGCCCTTGACGGCCTGCGCACGCTTGCCGTCGTCGCGGTGGTGCTCTATCACCTCAACCTCACATGGGCGCAGGGCGGTCTGCTCGGCGTCACGATTTTCTTCGTGCTTTCGGGCTATTTGATCACACGCCTGCTGCTCAACGAAGTCGCTAAGACCGGCCGCATCGACCTCAAGAGCTTCTGGATCCGCCGCATCCGTCGCCTGGTCCCCGCCGTGGTGACCGTCGTGGTGGTGACCTGCGCGCTGTGCACCGTCTTCAACCACGTGATGCTCACCAAGATGCGCCCCGACATCCTGCCGTCGCTGCTGTTCTTCAACAACTGGTGGCAGATTGCCCAAAACGTCTCGTACTTCAATGCTCTGGGCGACCCCTCGCCGCTCACGCACTTTTGGTCGCTTGCCATCGAGGAACAGTTCTACCTGATTTGGCCGCCACTGCTGTTTGCCATGGTATCCATGCATGTGAGCAAGCCCAACACGCGCCGCGTGGTTCTGGGCTTGGCTGCTGTCTCCGCCATCGCCATGATGGTGCTCTATAACCCCGCCGCCGACCCCAGCCGCGTGTACTACGGCACCGACACCCGTGTGTTCTCGCTGCTGCTGGGTGCCTGGATGGCCTTTATCCCCGATCGCGACCTGGCGCCGGTGCGTCTCGCTCGTCGTTTGGGGCTCAATCGCCTGGCCGGCGCCGCCAAGCACGGCAAGAACGCCGAGGGCAAGCCTGGCGAGAAGGCCGACGAAGCAGCCGAGACCGCCCCGGCACAGCCGAGCGCCCTCGTGCGCTTTTGGTCCTCGCCCGCATCCATCGATGTGTTGGGCGTCGTGGGTCTGGCTGGCCTTGCCGCCATGGTCGCGCTCACCAACGGCTACACCGCGTTCCAGTACCGCGGAGGCACGCTGCTGTGCTCGATCCTCACGCTCATGGTCATCGCAGCCTGCGTGCAGCCCCAGGGAATGGTTGCCCGCGCGCTGTCAGCCGAGCCGCTCGTGTGGGTTGGCAAGCGCTCGTACAGCATCTACCTGTGGCACTATCCGCTGCTGCTCCTCATGAACCCGGTCGCCAACATTAACGACACGCCCTGGTGGCAGTATATCTTGCAGGTACTTGTGGTGGTCGCCGTGGCCGAATGCTCATATCGCTTTATCGAAACGCCGTTTAGGAAGGGCGCCTTCGGCCGCACCGTATCCGAGTTCCGCGATGGCACCACCACGCCCGCCAACTGGGCACGCGCGCACGTCCCTGCCTGCGCAGCCTGCGCTGTCGTGTTGGTCATTGCACTGGGCGGCCTGATCTTTGTGCCCGAGACGTCTGCGCTGAGCGGCGAGGGCGCCGAAGTTCTGAACAAGGAAGCCAAAAACACCGCGCCCACCGACCAGCGGGCGGCCGACGACACCGACAAGGACAACGACGGCTTCCCCGATGGCTCCTACGATCTGCTTATGATCGGCGACTCCGTGTCGCTGCGTGCCGTGGACACCTTTGACGGCGTGTTCCCGCACAGCCATATCGATGCCGAAAAGGGCCGCCAGTTTGATGCGGGCCGCGCGACATTTGAGGGCTATATCCAGCAGAACCTTGCCGGCAAGATCGTGGTCTTTGCTCTGGGCACCAACGGCTTGGTAACCGACGACCAGATCGACGCCATCATGGCCGATGCAGGAGATAAGCGTATTGTGGTGTTTGTGAACACGCGCAGCCCGCAGCCGTGGGTTGGCTCTACCAACCAGGCCATCGCCAACGCCGCTACGCGCTACAAGAACGTGCGCGTTATCGATTGGTACGGATACAGTGCCAACCGCAACGACCTGTTCGATGGCGATGGCACGCATCTATCGACCACTGGCGTGACTGAGTACCTCAACTTGATCCACGATGCAGTCAAGAAGGACCTGCCCGCGCATCCCGAGGATCACGTCAACGATCCGCAGCCGGCAGCCGTCAAGTCTGCCACCGACGCGCTCGTCAATGCGCTCGCTCTCAAGCCGCACAAGTTGGGCACCGACAAGTAACCTGCAGCGCAAACTTCCCACATCCGGAGGGGGCGTCTGCCACGGCAGACGCCCCCTCCGGCAGTTAGGGACGTTCCTTATGTGCCGGTACCTAGGGACACTCCTGGCGCAGCCAATGAAGACCTCTACGGATGAATTCCAGGCCGCTCCGTCGCTCCAGACATCGTTTCCGCGCCTCGCGCCTGCCCCAAACAATCAAAACAAGCCCTTTTCGCCGCACCCTCAAAGGTCTGTGGGCAAAAAAGGGCAAATATGAGTACTGTTACCATTTTAGTAGCAGGCAAAACCACCAAAAATGACGTCCGAGCGACCCCTACAACCCCCAAAGCAGCCAACCTGACTGGTTTAAGGCGTATTGGAGCCAATTTTAATGAACATACTAAAGGCTATGTTCATTATCTTTTAGGATGTAAATGCTATTCACTTAGCAACAGTACTCATATTTGGCATTTTTTGTCCATTGCTATATAACTAACACCCTATAGCAGACAAAAAACAGGCCGCAGCCCATCGCTGAGGCCTGTTCGGAAGCAAAAGTGGGCGTTAAGCGCTGTAGCCCATCGCTTGCAGCACAAACATGACGACCGTGAGCACTGTAATCACGCCGATAGTCGCCCAAGTGAGCACGTCCCACAGGCGACTGTTCTTGTAACGGCCCATGATGTGCTTGTCCCCGGCGATAAAGACGAGGAACACGAGCAGGATGGGCAGCAGCACGCCGTTGATGACCTGCGCGCTCATCATGATCTGGAACAGGTCCACGCCCGGCATGATCACGAGCGCGGCGGACGCCACGATGATCACCGTGATGATCGTGCGGTACACGGGGGCCTCGCTCCAATTGCGGTCGGCGCCGCGCTCCCAGCCGAACGCCTCGCAGATCGCGCTCGACGTCACGCCCGGCAGCACGCACGCGGCCAAGAAGCTCGCCGCCACCAAGCCGGCGGCGAACAGCACAGTGGCGAACTCGCCGGCGATGGGCTCGAGCGCCAGGGCGGCGTCGGCGGCGTCGGCCACCTGGATGCCCGCCGGGTAGAGCACCGCGCCCGTCGTGATGATGATGAACCACGCGATGGCGCAGGCGATCACCGAACCGGTGGTGGTGTCGATGCGCTGCAGCACGATGTCGGACTCGTCGGCGTTCTTGTCCACCACGTTGTTCTGCGCCAAAAAGATCATCCACGGCGCGATAGTGGTACCGATGGTCGCCACCAAAAGCGACACGTAGCCCGGCTCGGGAATCAAGTGCGGCGTCACCGTGGAGGCGGCCACCGCGCCCCAGTCGGGGCCGGCCAGGAAGGCGGCGACCACGTAGGTCACGAACACGCAGCTCACAAGCAGCAGGATCTTTTCGATGCGCCTAAAGCTGCCGCTCATGGTGAGCAGCCAGATGAGCAGGCCCATCAGCGGCACGGACACCGTCTTGGGGATGCCGAACAGCGCCAAACCGCTCGCGATGCCCGCGAACTCCGAGATGGTAACCGCCGTGTTGGCGATGAGCAGCGCGATCATGGCGAGCGCCGTCTTGCGCACGCCGAACTTCTCGCGAATGAGCGAGGCGAAGCCCTTACCTGTCACGCAGCCGCAGCGCGCGGCCGTCTCCTGCACCACGATGAGCAGCAACGCCATCACGGGCAGCATCCACAGCGTGGCGTATCCGTAGCTCGCGCCCGCGCTCGAATAGGTGGCGATGCCGCCGGCGTCGTTGCCGGAGAGCGCCGCCAGCAGGCCCGGCCCCATGGCGCCCAGCACCGCCGCGACCGTCAGTTTCTTCTTTGTCGATTGCTCCATGACTCCATCACCCTACAGAAGCGGCATGGAGCCGAGGATCGTGTAGGCAAGGGCGGACAACAGCACCGCCGCAAAGGTCAACGAGGTGCCCGAGACACTCTGGTCCTTCTCGTCGCTGCGGAACAGGATGTAGAAATAGACCACTGCGCTCGCATACGTGGCGGCGATCACCATCGCCGCGCTCTTAAAACACCCGAGCAGCGTCTTGGCCGCCCAGGGATTGGCCTCGGCGAACAGCGTCGTTGCCATGAGCTCCCCGCACAGGAACACCACGCCGGCAAGCACCACGCCAATGAAGGTCGTCTTGATAAAGAAGCCGAAGTAGGGCTTGGGCTCATCGTCGCGCTCGTCGTACTCGAGGTAGCTGTTCTTAACAAAGGACACCATGCGCATCGAGGCCATGAGCACGACCGGCATGATGGAGATGGGCATGAGCGCCATGAGACCTTGGCTCGTGATCATGTCGCGCGCGCCCTCGATCCCCATGTCCTGGTACGTGAGGTCGATGTTGGAGAGCGGCGTCACCACGATGGCGGCGATGGCGCACGCGGCGATGGCCCACGCCACGACCCAGTACTGACGCTGGGCAAACCAGGTGAACGCATGGGTGGACTCGCCGGCGTTGCTCTCGCCCACCGAGACGCCCGCGATCTGCAGGTCCTCGGCATGCTCCTCGGCAATGACGTCAAGGGCGTCGTCGACCGTGACAATACCCAGGATATGGCGGTTCTCGTCGCACACGGGGATGGCCACGAGGTCGTACTTGGTCATCTCGTCGGCCACGAGCTCCTGGTCCAGGTCGGGGGCGACCCACACCACATCGCGGAACGCCAGGTCCTTCAGGCGCGCATCGTGCTCAGCCACCACGAGCGAGCGCATGGAGAGCACGCCCGTGAGCGCGCCCTCGGCGTCGGTGGTGTACACGTAGTAGATGCTCTCGAAGTCCTCATCCAAACCGCGCAACGCGTCGATGGCGTCCTGGACCGTGGCCGTGGCGGGCAGCGCCACGAACTCGCTGGTCATGATGCGGCCGGCGGTATCCTCCTCGTAACCCAGCAGGTTGCGAATGGCCTTCTCCTCCTTGACGCCCATGAGGCGCAGGAGCTTCTCGGCCTTCTCGTAGTCGAGCTCCTCGATGAGGGCCGCCGCGTCGTCGGGGTCCATGGTGGCGAGCATCGTTGACGCCTCGCGGTCGGACAGGCCCTCGAGCATCTCGGTCATGAGCTCGTCGTCGTCGAGCTCGGTGATGGCCTCGGCCGCCTGCTCGGTGTCGAGCTGGGCGAACACCTGCGCGCGTAGGCGCGGATCGAGCTGCTCGATGATGTCGGCGATATCTGCCGGATGCAGCTCGGAGAGCGTCTTGTGCGACACCGAGAGTTGAATGTTCTTGGTCGAGCGGTCGAGCAGATCCATGTAGGACCAAGCGATGATGTCCTCGCTGAGCGGCTTGCCCAGGTGCTTCATAAAGCCCTCGACGACGTGCTCGAGCGCGGGGCTGATTGCACGCAGCAGACCGCGGGCGCCGACCTCGGCACCCAGCAGGCGCAGCTGATTTTCGCCCGACATGGAAAACTTGATGTCGTTTACGCGCACGACCTTCATGCCCTGCGTGTCGACAATCTGCTTATTGAGAACATCGCGCGCCAGCAGGAGCTCGGTCGGCTGCAGGTACGAGAAGCGAATATTGGTGGCAGACGTATTGAGATACACGCCCGTCTCGTCGATGCGGTCGACCCATTTGCGCCAGCTGATCATGAACGGCGTCTTGCCGGGACCGCGGAACGCAAGCGACGTCACGTGCGGAAAAACTTCGCCGGTAGCAATGCCAAAATCGTTGACCACGCCGAGCTTTTCGCCGTCGACGGCCAAGACTGGCAATTTGAGCATCTCACTCAGATAATTCAATGGTGCTCCCCATCATTATTCCTCCGGACGCGGCCGCGCGTGCGGCGTCCGGGGGCTTCTGGATATGTATACGCATGCGCGGGCGACACGCCGCTCGACGCTTACACCCCGTGCATGCGCAAAAAGCACCTGCATGGGGTCATCGACTGTATGGTCGAGGTTTGGATTTCACCTGTAACCTTTCTCTTGACCCTCATTAACCGCAGTAACTATAGCATCAGCATCGCCCTGCGGCATCGAATTTATACGCTGCACATTGCAGGCATACCAAACGCCGACGCATCCGCGACATAGCCATTGGGGACGTTCTTAAACGACTTTCCAATGACTACTCTGTGGTGTCGTCGTCCTCGACAAGTTGGGGGAACATGGCGTCCTTGGGCATGGTGACCTTCGTCAGCGAGGTGAGCTTTTTGCTCAGCGACGTGTCCGTCTTGACCAGGTCGCTAAGCGTCACGATCTCGTAGCCGTCGGCAATGAGGCCGTCGATAATCTGCGGCAGCGCCTCGAGCGTCTGCTCGGCGCATTCGTCTCTATCGGTGAGCAGCACGATATTGCCCGGCGTCACCGAATCGAGCACCGTCGAGACCTGCTCGTCGGCACCGTTGAGCAGCCAGTCGCCCGAGTCAATATTCCACGAGACCACGGCGGAGACCAGGTCCATCGCATCAATCCAGTTTTGCTCGTCAAAGGCAGCGCAGGGAGCACGCAGCAGCATCGTCTTCACGCCGGTCGCCGACTTAATCGCATCGGTGCCTTTCGTGATCTGTTCGCGTACCGCCTCACGGTCCTGACCCTTGAGCGAATCGTCGCTGTAGCTGTTGGATCCGATCTCGCACCCGGCATCGACAATCGCCTTGGCCGTGGCAGGCGAGGCCTCGGCCGCATCGCCCGAAAGGAAGAACGTCGCGGTGACGCCCTTTTCCTTGAGCACCTGCAAGATCTGCTTGGTAGCGCCGCTCGGACCCTCGTCAAACGTCAGCGCCACGTACTTTTTGTTGCCCTTGGGCGCCACACTGGCGCACGCAACAACGCAATCGGTGGCGGGCACGACCTCGCCGCGGTCTTGCGTCTTGCCCGACTGCTCACCAACCCACACCTCGGAGCGGCCCTGGACACCCCACGTCTGCACATACTCGATAGCGCCCGTGCCCTCGACCTTGAGCTTGGGCTCGATAACCGCAGCCTGAACCTCGTGCTTCTCGTAGGTGTTACGGCCATCCTTGACCGTCACCTTCTCGCCGCCCTCAAGTTCGCGGCTATCCCATTTGCCCTGCTTCACGCGCTTGCCGTCGACCTTCACCGACAGCTTTTCGCCCCCATGGCGCTTGAGCACGCTGCCATCGACGGCCAGCAGGTCGCCTGCGTCGTAGGTGTCAGTCAAATCCTGTTCGTCGATGAGATTCTGCAGCGTAGAGCCCACGCGCACCGCGGTCTTCTGGCCGTTGAGTTCCACGTCCACGCTGCGGTTGACGTAGCCCACGACGGCAGCGATAAACAACACGAGTGCGCAACCCACGGCGATGAGCGCATAGGGCAGGCGAGACGAACGACGGGGTGTGCGGCTGTTGCCGATGCGCGCGCTGCGATCGCTAAAGCCGCGGCTATGGTTGAGGTACATCGCGCCGGGCTTACGGTGACGCTTGCGCTGACCGCTGGGCAGCTGCCCCAGATCGCGGCGCGCCGTCGGACGCGTACCCGAACGCCCGTTTAAGTTGGATCCGTTTTGGCGCATGTGCCCTCCCCCATAAACACAGCAAGCCGGAGCAACAGGTCTCCGGCTTGCCTCCCATCATTTGGTACGTCGCTATTTTGTAGCTTTTGACGAGCTTCCGCTCGCCTTTTGGTATTCGTCCTTAAAGGCCTTGAACATGCCGCGCGTCTTGCCGAGCTGCTTGCCCAGTGCGCGACTGCCCTTGTCCACGGCAACCGATCCCTTGTCGTCGAGCACCTTGGCGCCCTTTTTGACCTTGTCGCCCACCACGACGCTGGCCTCGGCGGCCTTGGCAGCCGCACCGCCCGAATACCCGAGCGACTTGACCTCGTCCGAGACGACCATCGCGCCGTTCTCGTAGCCGCGCAGCATCGTCGGCGGCACCTGCGTGTCACCAACCAAAACACTCGAAGCGGCACCGGCGGTCACATAGAATGCCTGCACGATGCCCGAGCGTGGCTTGAACTCAACGTCCGAGCAATAGCCCACGACGTCGCCCGATTCCGTGCGCACGTCCATACCGACCCAGATGATGCAATCGTCCAAGTTGATGTCAAGGCGCTTGGCGGCGGCGGCATCGTACGTGTCCCTGACGTCATCGACCGCAATGGCGCCCTCGTAGACACCAATGGCGTCGAGCGCTACGAATCGATCGGGGCGCTCGATCATGCCCGCGATATCGGACTGGCGGACCATAAAGCCGACCACGCGCGTACCGCCCGGGGTAAAGACCGGAAAGTGAATCTTTCCGAGCTTTTTAGGGCTGCGCGGCGTGCCGTCCTTTTTGGTGCGCTTGTCCTCGGTAGGCTTGCGATAGATCTTGGCGCCGACAAAATCCCCGGCGCGCATTATGCCTCGGTCGAGGGCTCCGCAGCCTCGGTATCAGCCTCGACTGCGTTCTCGACCACGACGTCGGCGGCGGGCGTCACGTTGCCGCCCGAAATGGCGTCGTTGAGCTGCTCGCGCAGCTGGTCCATGCGCTCGCGGGCCAGGTCGACCTTGGCGCGCAGGTCGTCGGTCTTGGCGTCGACCATCGGGCCAAAGTCATTCACCGCAGCACGGGCCTCCTCGGCGCTGTGCTCGTAGGTGTCGCGCATATTGTCCCAGACGTCGTTGGCGATATCGGCAGCCATGGCGCGGGTCTCGGCGCCCGAGCGCGGGGCCAAGGCAACGCCGACAATAGCGCCGGCAGCGGCACCAAAAAGTGCGCCGGAGACAAAGCTGAAAGTCTTACCCATGATCATTCCTCTCCTGCGGGCACGTCGGTGCCCACCGTTTGAATGCTGTCCATTATACCCGCAGCGCATCACTTGCCGCTCCGCTCATCTGCGTACGGCAAAGGCGCAGGTACGTGATGGTGATAAACGCGTAGGCCTACTCCTGAGGCATAGCCGGCATGGCCACCGTGGCACCCGGGTCCTCGCCGGCGCCGTCCACGAGCGGCAGGCCGCCCTCATGCGCAGGTCCTGCCGGAACCGTCGCCGCACCGCCAAAGACGGCAGCGGAGGCCTCGTGGTTCTCGGCAACCGCGCCCTCGGTATCAATCGCCACCTGGGGCTCGTCGTCAAAGTTGGGGACGCCCTGGGGCTCGGCGGTCGCATCGGCAACGGGCTCGGCGTCGACCGGCACATCGCCCTCGTCAGCGCCTTCGTCCTCGGCAGCATCTTCGCCGTTCGCAGCGGCGACGGCCTCGTGAGGATCCTTGCCCTCGGCCTCGGCGCGCATGCCCAGCACCAGGTTGCGCAGGCCCGCAACCGTGCCTTCCACGTCGGGGGCAGGCTGGTCGGCGTGCAGGTACGCCCAGTCCATCATAAAGGTGGCCGACGACAGCGCACCGATGGCCAGTGCGTCGTCGGGACACGAAAGCTCGACCTCAAAGACACGCTCGTCATGCTCGCTTACGCGCGTGCGGCCGCACGAGATGCTACCGGCAAGACCGGTCTCGTTCATGAGCTCGACCGTCACGTGCTCCAGCAGATGGCAGAGCTCGGTCTGACCCATGCAGTCCTGGAACTCACGGCCGGAATCGCCCAGGCACAGGTGCTTGGCAATCGCCGGCACCAGGTAGTACACGCGCGCCGTGGCCTCGATGTCCTCCGAGGTCATGAGCGGCATGTCGGGGTTCACCAGCACATGCGCGCAGATCTTGTCCTCACTGATGGTGACCTTAAGGATGTTGAACAGGCCTGCCATAACTCTCCCCTACTCTTCCTTGCCCTACTCGTCGCCGTCGTGCGGATTCGCGGGACCCGCACCCGACGTCGTCGGCTCGTCTACCGAAAACTCGGAATCCTTCTTATCGGTTTCGGCCGGAGCGATCACGCGAATGAGCGAGATGCGCTGGCCACGCATCGACTGTACCTTAAACTTGTACCCCGCAACCTCAAACACCTCTCCGATGTCGGGCACCGAGTCGCAAAGCTCCAAAATCCAGCCGGCGATGGTCTCATAATCATCGCTTTCCTCGAGCGGCCAACCAAGCTCAATCGCGTCATCGCACGAAAAACGCCCATCGACGAGCCACTCGCGGCGCGAAAGGCGCGTGAGATACTTGTTGTCGGGGTCGAACTCGTCCTCGATCTCGCCGACGATCTCCTCGACGATGTCCTCGATGGTGATGATGCCGGCCGTGCCGCCGTACTCATCCACGACGACCACGATCTGGTCGTGCGAGGTCTGCATCTCGGACAGCAGCGGCAAGATGTCCTTGGTGTCGGGCACAAAGGTGGCGTCGCGCAAAAAGCCGGCGATGGGCTGGTCGCCCTTGCCATCGAGCGCGGGCTGGATCAGGTCCTTGATGTGCGCGATGCCCGCGACGTTGTCGGGGTCCTCGTGATAGACGGGGATGCGGCTGAAGCCGGTCTGGCGCATGGTGGACAACACGTCGGCGACCGTCTCGTCGTCCTCGCACATGGTGGTGTCCACGCGCGGCACCATGACCTCGCGGGCAACGGTGTCGCCCAGGTCAAAGATCTCGTGGATCATACGCTTTTCCTCGTCGAGCAGGTCGTCCTGCTCCGAGACCATGTACTTGATCTCTTCTTCCGAGACGTTCTGACGGTCGTCGGCACTCTTGATGCGCAGGATGCGGGCCAGGCCATCGGAGCAAGCGCCAGTCAGCCACACGAGCGGACGGGCGATCTTTTGGAAAAACGACAACGGTCCCACGACCTGCTTGGACACACCCTCGGCATTGGCCAGGCCGATGCGCTTGGGCACAAGCTCGCCAATCACGATGGACACGAAGGCGACCGCGACGGTGATGATGACCGGTGCCAGGCCGCGCGCGATGGCGGAGAGCGGCGCGATGCCAAAGCTCATGAGCCACGTGGCGAGCGGGTCGGACAGGCTCGTCGAGGCAACGGCGGACGAGGCGAAGCCCACGAGCGTGATGGCGACCTGGATGGTGGCGAGCAGCTGGTCGGAGTCGGCAGCCAGCTTAATGGCACGCTCGGCGCGCTTGTCGCCTTCCTCGGCCTCGTGCTCCAGCACGGCGCGCTTGGCCGTGGTGAGCGCCATCTCGGACATAGAAAAGTAGCCGTTGATGAGGGTCAAAACGAGAGTGGTGATAAGGGAGATGGTTATGTCCATCGGGAGTTTCTCGAACCTCCAAGATTCGGGACGTTAGGTAGTAAGCGTAGGTGACGGATAGGGCAGTTGCGCCCGGCGGCCGCTCGGATGGGCCCGCGGGCACAGACGCGATCGCTAGATTACGAAGAGGATCACCGCCATGAACTGGAAGATACTGCCGGCGAGCACCCACAAGTGAAACACACTGTGCAGGTAACGCACGTTTTTGGCGATGTAGAACGGCACGCCCACGGTGTAGCACACGCCGCCGACAGCGAGCAGAGCAAGTGCCACGGGGTTGAGCAGCGACACGAGCTCGGGCAGCTTAAAGACGACGAGCCAGCCCATCAGCAGATAGACCAGGCCGCTTACCCAATGCGGCTGGCGCTCGCACAAAAAACACTCGAGGGCGACCCCGACGATGGCGATGGCCCATACGGCAAAAAACAGCACGGGACCACCGTCGTTTGCCAGCGTAATGAGGCAAAACGGCGTATAGCTGCCGGCAATGAGCAGATAGATACAGCTGTGGTCGATAATGCGGAACACGCGCTTGGCGCCAGCGGGCTGAATCGCATGGTAGAGCGTGGAGGCAAGGTATTCGAGGATAATGCTGACACCATAGACAATCGCCGCGGCCATGTGGGCCGGGCCTCCGCCGCGCAGGGCAGCGAATACGATCAGGAGCACCAGGCCCGCGATACCCAGCAGGCAGCCGACACCATGGGTGACGGAGTTCATGATCTCCTCGCCCACCGTGTACTGCAGAACGGCCGCGGCCTTAGGTCGCGGCTTGGAACTGTCGCTCGAATCGGACATGCCGGTTACATCCTCCAACGTAAATAGTTCTCAACACTATATCAAAGCGTCTAGGTACGTGCGAAATTTGCACCATACGTGACCCTTTGTTTACCCATTCTTTGCTTGTTGACGCATCAACGGTGAACATCCATAATGCGCTTCGTTTAATTGTTGACGCATTAACATCTTAGAGGAGAAGGCCGCATGGACCAAAGCTCACATCACCATCGAAAACTTAAGATAGCCGGTGTTATTGCGCTGGTGCTCGTTGTCGCGCTGCTCGGTTTTACCGGCAACTTTCTGTTCGACTTTGCCCTGAACCCTCGCGCCCCCTACACCATGAAGATGATGCAGGACGGCAAGGACGCCGAAAAGGGCGAGCAGATTGACGCCGAGGAGGGCGAGGCACGGGCGTGGTTTAAGGAAAACCGCGAAAGCAGCAGCCTCACCGCGGACGACGGGACCGAGCTTGCCGCCTGGTATTTTGCTGCGTCGGAGAGCACGCACGACTACGCCGTCTGCCTGCATGGATATACCAACGAGCCCATCGGTATGGCCCGATACGTCAAGCGATTCCACGACCGCGGCATGAACGTGCTCGCACCTGCCGCCCGCGCCCACGAGCGTTCCGGCGGTGGCTACATCGGCATGGGCTGGCCCGAGCGACTCGATGTCGTCGCATGGATCGGGCGGATCGCTGCGGCCGATCCCAAGGCGCGCATCCTGGTCTTTGGCGAGTCGATGGGCGCGGCGACCGCCATGAATGTAGCGGGGGAATCTCTGCCCGCAAATGTGAAATGCATTATCGAGGACTGCGGCTATACAAGCGTTTGGGACGAGTTTTCCCTGCAGCTCAAGGACGTGTTCGGCCTGCCCAGCTTTCCCTTGCTCGATGTAGCAAACTTGGTGTGCAACGTACGCGCGGGCTACGACTTTCATAAGGCGAGCAGTGTGGAGTAACTCAAACACGCGACGGTTCCCATGCTGTTTATCCACGGCGACCAGGACACCTTTGTGCCGTACGACATGCTCGACCAAAACTACGACGCGTGCGCCAGCAAGGTCAAGCAAAAGCTCACCATCCACGGCGCCACCCACGCCAAGAGCGCGCAAGTCGACCCCGAGCTCTACTGGAATACGGTCGACGACTTCCTCGATAGGAATTTTTAGGCGAATAGTACGGTTTACTTGTCTATCTGACCCCCCGTTTTAGAAGTGCGGGGAAAATCGCGCGAAGCCCGACCAGACCACAGTTTTACCAAAAATTTATCAGGGGTTTTGTTGTCAAAAAACGGTTTGTGGTCGGTGGTATTCGATTTTTCACCGCACTTCTGAAAAACCGCCCGCAAGCGCTGTGCTCACGGGCGGTTTTTGCTCAACTTACGCTACAAATGCGCTTGTTTTGTCCAATAGCTAGACGCTACTTGACCTCGATGAGCTCATACTCGCTCGTGCCCAGGCCGATCTTTTCGGCGTGCGCGATGCACACGCGCCAGTCGGTGTCGGGATGTGTGATGCAGAAGGGGTCACGCGCCTGCTCGCCCTCCAGATGCTCGTGGTTATGCTCCATCTTGGTCGCGCTATCGGTGAGCTCGGTGTTGGGCAGCGGCTCGGATGCCATGACGGCATCGGCGCAGGCCTGGTCGATGGCGACCGGGTCGAAGCTCGCGAACATGCCGATATCGTTGACGATAGGCGTGTCGTTTTCGGGATGGCAATCGCAGTTGGGGCTGATATCCATGGCAAGCGAGATGTGGAAGCTCGGACGGCCGTCGACGACGGCCTTGGTGTACTCGGCGATCTTGCAGTTGAGCACGTCGGCCGCGGCGTCATAACCGGGCTTGATGCAGTCCTGGTTGCATGCCGCAATGCAGCGTCCGCAGCCCACGCAGCGATCGTGGTCGATGGCGGCCACGTGCACCGTGCGGGTGTTGCCGTTGGCAAGCTCGCGCTCGCGGGTATCGTCAAACGAGATGGCGTTGTGCGCACAGATCTTTTCGCAGGCACGGCAGCCAACGCAGTGCTCGGTCGCAACGTTTGGCTTGCCGGCGGCATGTTGTTCCATCTTGCCAGCACGACTGCCGCCGCCCATGCCCAGGTTCTTCATGGCGCCGCCAAAGCCGGCCTGCTCATGGCCCTTAAAGTGGGTGAGGCTGATCACAATGTCGGCGTCCATGAGCGCCTGACCGATCTTGGCCTCGCGCACGTACTCGCCACCCTCGACCGGGACGAGTGCCTCGTCGGTACCCTTGAGGCCGTCGGCGATGATGATCTGGCAACCCGTGGCATACGGGGTAAAGCCATTCTGGTAAGCGGTGTCTATGTGCTCGAGCGCGTTTTTGCGGCTGCCCACATAGAGCGTGTTGCAGTCGGTGAGGAAGGGCTTGCCGCCCAGCTCCTTCACCACGTCGGCGACGGCGCGGGCGTAGTTTGGGCGCAGAAAGCTCAGGTTACCCAGCTCGCCAAAGTGAATCTTGATAGCGACGAACTTGTTCTCGAAGTCGATCTGCTCAATGCCGGCGCGGCGAATGAGGCGCTTGAGCTTGTCGAGCTGGCTCTCGCGAGCATGCGTGCGCAGGTTGGTGAAGTACACCTTAGCGGGTGCTGCGGGTGCAGTTGCGGTCATAGATATATCCCCTCGGTCTATATGGCGTTACAGACATAAGAGGATGGTACCCGCTGAAGTAGGGTCAAAGTCAAGCACGGCGCCTAGTCATTGGGGACGTTCTTAAATGACTAGGTGGCTAGGCGTGGGATTTGGCGCGGGTGAGGGCCAGGCCTACGGCGGCGATGGCGGCGGCGAAGAGCACCGTGACGCCCAGGTCGCAGGCGATGTCGCCCAGCGTGGCAGACGTCAGGTCAGAGGTAAGCGCCTTGCCGATCGCGTCGTTCACCCAATACGTCGGCACAAAGTGCGCCACCGTCTGCACGGCCGAGCCCATGAGCGACAGCGGCATCCAGGCGCCGCCCAAAAACGTCATGAGCATGCCGAGCAGGTTGCCCACACCGTTGAGCAGCTCCTCGCGCGCGCCCAGGCTCGACAGCGTAAAGCCAACGGCCAGCGGCGTGCACGCCAGGGCAAACGTTGCCGCCAGCGCCAGGCACACGCGACCCACGCCGACCTCGGCAACCGCGCTGGCAAAGCCCACGACGCTCATCATGCTCGACACGAGCCAGATGCAGACGGTGAGCACGGCGGCGGCCGCGAACACAGCGAGCGAACGCTGGCGCTCAGAGACCGGGCTGGCATCCATGTGGCGCACGCGCTCGGGCTCGTTCATGTCCGAGAACACCAGTCCCACCGACACGATGACCGACGAGATGATCGCGTACGCGCCAAAGTTGAAGTACGACTCGAGCGTGGTAGCAGCAGTCGAGTCGACCTTGACCTGCTCGATCTGGACCTCCGCGTGCTTTGCGGCCGCGTGCTCGGCGGCCCTTGCGACGTCACCGTTGGAGGCAGCTGGTTCAAGCGCCGCCGCAGCGCCCGCGAGCGAGATCCAGCGCGAGGCCTCGGCAGACGAGAGCGCCGCCGCCATGGTGCCGGAACCGTAAGGTCACGTCGAGCTTGGGCAGGGCTTCCCCCGCACGGGCGGCTGCAACAAGGTCGTCCTCGAACCCCTCCGGGATAAAGAACACGCAGTCGGCGCTGCCCTTGGCACTGTTGCTCTTGGAGAGCGCATCGGCAAGGTCGTACGCGTCGTCGCCGATGCCCGTGACCAGGCCAAAGCGTGAGCCCAGGTGCTTGGTAAGCGCCCGCGAAAGGTCGCTATTGTCGCGGTCGACCACGATCACGTTGGTGTCGTAGGGCTTGTACTCGGTAAGCTGCGACGAGTTCCAGCTCACCGAAGCCGCGATGAATACGCCCATGAGCGAGATGAACACCGTATAGATGAGCAGGTAGAACGGCCGCGCCAGCGCCATGCGAAGCGCGGTCTTAAAGGTGCTCATAGCGGCTCCTTCCAAAGATCAGCGTAGCGGCGGCGACAAACACCAGGGCCATGAGGACCAGCGCGCCAGCGCGAACGACAAAGGGGCCCAGGCCCTCAAAGAAATACAGGCGATTGAACATGTCGCAGATGAGCTTGACGGGGTTGAGCCAGCACTCGACCGGACAAGCGCGGGCGACGTCGTCGGCAAGCGCCATCGCCGGCTCGCCGTAGAGGCCGGCGAACAAAGCGCACGTGGTGGCAAAGCCCGTGAGGATGCCCGACTTGGATGCCTTGCCGCCCTTAACGGGAAGCGTGCCCACAAAAAGCCCCAGGCCCGTGGCGGCAAGCGCGGATGCAGCCCCACCCAGCAGGCACAACCCCTCGCGCCCGCCAAAGTCGACGCCCACGACCAGGCGCACGTAGCCGATCGCAATCGCCATTGATGCAAAGCAAACCAGCCACGAGCCGACAAAAATGCCGGCCAGCGACGCCGTCTTGGAAAGACCGCCCACGCAGCGGCGCGCGCCAAGGCCCGACAGATTAGGCTGCAAATCGACGACGCTCAAGGCGGCAAACTCGGCAGACATCATCGCGACCAGGCCAAAAAGCGCGTAATAGTAGATGACAGTGCCATCGGGCGTGGCACGAGTCAGGCTCACGCGGCGGGTTCCGCCCTCGAGCAACAGAGCGCGCGCAACCGCCTCCGGGTCGGCGAGCGCCGTCGGGTCATCTTGAGCAATCTGGGCCATGAGCTCGGCATTTTGCGTATACGAGCTTGCCACCGTTTCAAGGATGCTGCGGTCGGTAAGCACCGACGAGGCGCGCGAGCTGTCGTAACTCGATAGCAGCGTGAGCCTAGGCGTGCCCGCGGCATCAACCGTATAGATGCCCGCGACCTCGCCGGCCTTGAGCGCTTTGCGCGCGGCAGCCAAGTCTTCGTACTCGCTCACATCGAGCAGCTGGTCGTCGCCTGCCTTGGCAAGCGAAGCGGCCACGTCCTTAAAGGCCGAGGCATCCCAGGCCTTGTCCGCCACGACGGCAACCGGCACCGGGTCGACTGTGCCGTCGGAGCTCAGATTCGCAAACATAAACATGAACATCGTGGAAAGCGCGATAGGAAAGAGAGCGCCCCAGACCCACGTGCTCGGCCGGCGCAGCAGGGTCTTGACCGTGGTGATGATGGTGTTGAACATGGCCGCCCCCTAGTCGCGCAGCTCGCGGCCGGTAATCTCGAGGAACACGTCGTTGAGGGTCGGCGGTTCGGAATAGATGCGGCCGAGTGGCACGTCATGCGAGCGCAGCGCATCGAGAATGTCCGTCAGGTTGTGCGGGCTCGCTTCGCACGAAAACGTGAGCTGTCCCGCCGTTGCCGAAAGGTCCAGAACGTGCGGCAGGCTTGCGACGGCACCGAGCGCCGCACTCGGAACCTCGCCGACCTCGATTACGATCTTCTCGCCCATCTGAATCATGCGCTTGAGCTCGTCGTTAGTGCCCTGCGCCAGCACGCGCCCACCGTCCATGATCATGATGCGGCCGCAGATCTGCTCGACTTCCTCCATGTAATGGCTGGTATACACCACCGTGGCGCCCTCGTCGCGCAGGCGGCAGATGCCCTCCAGGATGGCGTTGCGGCTTTGCGGGTCGACCGCCACCGTGGGTTCGTCAAAAAAGATGAGCTCGGGCTTGTGCGCGATGCCGCAGGCAATGTTGAGACGACGCGCCAGGCCGCCCGAGAGCTTGCCGGGGCGGAACTTGGTAAAGTCGCCCAGGCCGACAAAGTCGATCGCCTCGTCCACCAGCGCGCGGCGGCGCTTGCGGTCGTTAACGTAGAGGCTGCAGAAATAGTCGATGTTCTCGCGCACGGTGAGCTCGTCGAACACCGCCACCTGCTGCGGCACCACACCGATGCGGCGCTTGAGGTCGTAGCGGGCTGGCATCATGCGCTCGCCGAACAGCTCGATGGCGCCCTTGTCGTAGGCGAGCAGCTGTAGGATGCAGTTGATGGACGTGGTCTTGCCCGAGCCGTTGGGGCCCTGCAGGCCAAAGATCTCGCCGGGAGCGATACTCAGGTTAAAGTGGTCGAGCGCAATAAGGTCGTCGTAGCGCTTAACGAGGTTTTCGACGTGGACGATGTCTGTCATGAGGCGGCCCTTCTGTTGCTTGCGGCCCGGTACGACTTCATCATCGCAGGAGCTGACGGCGCGCACCAGTGAGCTTTGTCACGAGTGCGGGGCTTGGTCGCGTGGCCTGCTGACGCGACCGCCCCGCCGCGTGGGAGGAATGTCACGGTTGCTCTGAGTGGCGCCTCCCCCGTGCGCGGCATCGCGTACAATACCCGTATGAACAGGCTATTCGACAAATCAATCGTACTGGCGTGCTGCATCGCAGCCGCCACGGGCCTTGCTGTGGATGCTCGCCTGGTCGCGGCGTTTTGCCTTGGCGTTGTCATCGCCTCGCTGGCCGAGGTCGCGCAGGGAGAACGCGCCCGTCGCGGCAGCGAGGCCGGCAGCTACGCCTACGTCATCGCGGCTGTCTTCGTGCCGCCGTTTGTGCCGTTCGCACCTCTCGCCCTCTATGACATCGCGCGGCGCGTGCGCTGTGAACGCATCTGGCCCGCGCTGGCGATTGGCTCCGTGTTTGCCTGCGCACTTGCCACGGACCTTCGCTGCGGCGCGCTCACCACCCGAACGCTGTTGCTAACCGCCATCCTTTCGGTCGCCGCCACGTTGCTGTCACTGCGCACCGCGCAGCTGGAGCGCGAACAGGAACGCATGCGTCGCACCCGCGACAAGCTGCAAGAACGCGCCCTGGCACTCGAGGCACGCAACCGCGACCTCGCCGACCGCCAGGACTACGAAGTCGAGCTCGCGACGCTCGCCGAACGCGCCCGCATCGCGCGCGAGATCCACGATAACGTGGGCCACCAGCTCACGCGCGCCTCACTGCAGGCCGAAGCCCTACGCGTGGTCCACGCCGACGAGCCTGGCGTCGCCGCCGATTTCGCCGACGTCAAATACACCGTTGACGAGGCGCTCCAGCTCGTGCGCGCCAGCGTCCACGCGCTCAACGACAATGCGGCCAACCTCTCCGTGCAGCTCGAACGCATCGTCGAAGGCGCGCGCTCGGACAGCGGTCCGCAGATTGAGCTTGAGGTTTTGGCCGAGCATGCGCCCGCCAACGTCGCCAACTGCTTTGCGGCGGTGCTGCGCGAGGCGCTTTCCAACGCCATGCACCACGCCCATGCCAAAACCATTACCGTGCGGTGCATGGAGCATCCATCGTTTTACCAGCTCATCGTTACCGATGATGGCGCAGACGCGACCCCGGCGAGCAGCAGCAACGTCGCAGAAGGCATGGGGCTCGTCTCCATGCGCGAGCGCGTCGAGGCGCTTGGCGGAACCTTCACCGCCGGCCTGCGCGCCGGCGCCCCCGGCTGGCGCGTGTTTGCCACCGTCCCCAAACAGCAAGGAGATGACGCCCGATAAGGCTCATAGTTGTCGACGACGACCTCTTGGTAGTCGATTCGCTCAAGATTATCCTGGGCGCCCAGCCGTAGATCGAAGTGGTGGGCACCGGAGCCGACGGCAACGACGCGGTGGCACTCTACGCCGAACTCGCACCCGATATCGCGCTGCTCGACATTCAGATGCCAGGGCGCGACGGCCTTTCGGCGGCGCGCGAAATCCTTGAGCACGACCCCGCGGCACGCGTGGTGTTTCTGACGACATTCTCGGATGACGAGTACATTGTGTCGGCGCTCAAGCTGGGCGCCCGCGGTTACCTGATCAAGACCGATGTCGCCGCCATTCCGCCAGCGTTGGCGCAGGTCATGGATGGCAAACGCGTGCTCGAGGGCAAGGCAATCGAAGATGTTGACTTTGACGGAATGGGCGACAAGACGGGCACGCCCCGCCGGCCCGCAGCCTTTGCCAGCCTGACCGACCGCGAGTTCGAAGTCGCCGAGCTCATCGCCCGCGGCCTCGATAACAAGGAGATTGCCGCCACGGCTTATATGGGAGAAGGCACGGTGCGCAACCACATCAGCTCGATCCTGGCCAAAATGGGCCTGCGCAACCGCACCCAAATCGCCATCGCCTACCTGCGAGGGTAATTACCCAACGGCCGACCGCTCCGGCATAGCAAAATGGCTGCCATCGATTTAATGCCATTTCAAAACTATGCCGGTTTACGGGGCTAAACTCAGGACCCCCATCCATACCCGCGTTTTCTGCAAAATGACGGCTCGTCTACCTGCGGTTTTATTTTCACGCTTTTCGGTATGGTTGGGGATCCGGAATCCGGCCCCGTAAACCGGCATAGTTTTGTTCGAGCGACCACGTCAAGTGTCTCCGAAAGCCGCTTCAAGCCAAAAACGATCCGTTTTTCTCCGTCCCCAAGGAATCAGCCGGAACCGCCCGCCACGAAATCGGCGCATCTACTACGTTTGACTCGACACCCCTGACCATACCCGCTTTTCATGCAAAATCGCAGGCGTTCTACCTGCGATTTTTATTTCGCATTACTTGCCATGGTTGAGGGTAGCAGCCTAAACGTAGTAGATGGGCCCATTTCGTGGCAGACGAGTCACGCGGCGGCCCTCGCGAGGCCAAAATGACCCGTTTTCCTCCGTCCTTGGGGTGATCAAGGGCTGTTACGGATATGATGCTATTTCAAAACTATGCCGGATTACGGGGCTAATGTCAGGGCCCTCATCCATACCTTCATTTTTTGAAAAACGGCAGGCTATCTACCTGCGGTTTTGTTTTTGCGATTTTCTGTATGGTCGAAGGTTCGCTATCTAGCCCCGTAATCCGGCATAGTTTTGTTCGCAGCGGCTTAACCGCGCGTTCACGCGCGGGGCCGGCGGGGCATTTTTGCCCCGCC